>Ga0208609_100051_pt1 | contig 64230 bp, 64 predicted proteins | sample SubbioR11_8A_Apr_FD_184813 | JGI IMG/M metagenome (GOLD analysis project Ga0208609, IMG submission 184813) | Serpentinite rock and fluid subsurface biosphere microbial communities from McLaughlin Reserve, California, USA - CR11_8A_Apr (SPAdes) | ecosystem: Environmental > Terrestrial > Deep...
CCGGACTGAATCATGCTATGGCACCGCAACGCAAGTAATCGCCGTAGGAAAAACCGCCCGGAAGAATGATCGCGTCGAAGCCGGAGATATCAGTGTCCTTGTGCCAGAGGTAGCCCGCGTCAAAGCCCAGGTGCCGAACGGCATGCGCTACATCCTGTTCGCAGTTGGAGCCCGGAAACACCACAACGCCGAAGCGCATCACCTATGCCTCCTCGACGCTCTCGATACGGAAATCCTCGATCACTGGATTGGCAAGGAGCTTCTCGCACATCTCGGTCACTCCTTCGAGATCAGCATCGCTTTCGATCTGGATGAACTTGCCGATACGAACCTCTTTCACGGGATACCCAAGGTTTTCCAGCGCCCGCTTGGCGGCGGCGCCGGCCGGATCGAAGATGCCGTCTTTGTAAGTCACGAAAATATCATGACGCGCCATATTCACCCCTTGCCTTTCGAGGTCTTGCTGTCGCTTTCCTTTTTTTGAGCGGTTCGCCACTCCTTGCGGATCTTGCGGATCTTCACCATGTCGACGAAAAACGCCCCGAACAAACATGCGTATGCTATGACCAGCGAGATGTTACCCCAAGGCGGAGACTCCCTAAGCGCAAAAGCGCCAATCGACGTCACAACCGCCGAGAGAAGCAGTCCCATCCATATCTTGCGCCAGTACTTGAACTCCGGAGTGTCGGGATTCAGCTGAAGCTTAGGCCGGTCCTTTCGGCGGGTCTTCTTCTTCGCCGCCGAGGCCACGGACTCACCGGCCCCGCGCTTGGGTTTGGCGCTAGCGGCGCTCTTGCGAGTGCTGCCGCCTGCGTCCTTTTGGTACCTTTGATTGGTTGCGCTCCTTCGAGCCATCTGCTCTATCGATCCCTTTCTTTGGCGAACTCGCGACCCGTTATGAGCTCGTACGCCTGAATGTACCGCTCCGAGGTGCCGAGGATGACTTCTTGCGGAAGCGGCGGCGGTTCTGATTGCCGATCCCAGCCTGCACTATCGAGCCAGTCCCTTACATACTGCTTGTCAAAGCTAGCCTGCATCCGGCCTGGCATGTACTCATCGGCAGGCCAAAACCTGCTCGAATCCGGCGTCAGCGCTTCATCGACCAAAACGATGTGACCGTCTACGACCCCAAATTCGAACTTTGTGTCAGCAATAATAACCCCTTTTCCAACGGCGTGTTCGTGCGCGGCCGCGTAGAGGGCAAGCGAGAGACGTCTGATCTCCTCGGCATTTTGATTGCCGATGATATCAACCATGCGATCATAGCTTATGTTTTCGTCGTGTTGACCGATTTTCGCCTTGGTAGTGGGAGTGAAGATCGGGGCCTCCAGGCGGGCCGACTCTTCAAGCCCCGGTTGCAGCTCGATGCCGCACACCGCGCCGGTGCGAACATACTCGCTCCAGCCCGAACCGGCCAGATAGCCGCGCACAATGCACTCTACGGGAAAGACGCTGGCCTTTTTCACCAACATGAAGCGACCGCGCAGGTAATCGGCGTATGGAGTAAACCGCGAGGGAAGATCGGCTACGTCCGCCGAGATGAAGTGATTGCCAACGACATCGCCCAAAACCTCGAACCAGTAGAGCGACAATCCCGTCAAAACCTGACCTTTATATGGGACGGCCTCCGGGAACACCACGTCAAAAACGCTGATTCGATCGCTTGCCACCATCAACAAGTGGTCCCCGACGTCGTAGATGTCCCTGACCTTACCCTGGAAATCCGGACGAATCTCCGAACGAAGGTCCCGCATGACCGACAAGTCCTCGCTTTCTGGCTTCTGCTCAGCCGACTCTGCTAATAATCGCAAGTGATCCGTGCGCGACGGCGCCGACGACCAGAAGATAACCAACCAAACGGTGAACCTTCATGTGCGCCTTGCCCTGAAACTTGATTACTCGCTTGCCAACAAGCACTTGAAACACAATGCCCACGAATAATACAGTACCGCCGATAATAAGCATGTTGTTTACCAACTGGAAATCGGTCGCCATAAGATTCCGTCCTAACTTCCGGAAAGCCCGTGGAGTAAGGCAAAGATACCACTACTTTGGCCTGTTTATCACGAAGCCAGTGGTATCTTGATGGTGAAAACCGAGCCTTCGCCAACTTTTGAAGTCACACTGACGTTACCGGAGTGGCGGTCGACTATCTCCTTGACGATGGCAAGACCGATTCCGAGTCCCCCGCTCTCGCGATCACGCGCTCCATCAGCCCTCCAGAAGCGGGAGAAAACCTGCCCCAGGTCTTTCTCGGCGATTCCGATCCCCGTGTCAGCGACTTCGATCACGACGCTTCCTCCCTCGGAGCGAAGCGTGACCGTGACCCGACTTCCGGCAGAAGCGTACCTCGCGGCGTTCGAGAGCAGATTGCCTACTGCCTGCACCAAGCGGTCCTTGTCGGCCTTGATGGCAAGTCCTTGCGCCATCAACACATCGACCCTTATATCGGCTACTTCGAAAAGTATCGAGTAGGTGTCTACCGCCTCTCTTACGACATCGGCGGGATCGAGTCTAACCAGGTTCATCTGCATGCTCCCGCACTCAAGCCTGGTCAGCTCGAGTATGCCACTGGCAAGCCGAGACAGCCTCACTGTCTCGTTGCGAACGATCTCCAGATGCTCGCAATCCACCGGATATACGCCATCTTGCATAGCCTCGACGGTCGCCTGTATCGCCTGAAGGGGAGTCCGCAGCTCGTGGGCGACATCAGCAGTAAGTCGTCGCTCCAGGTTCCTGTCGGCCTGAATCGCATCGGCCATGTCGTCGAGCGTCCTGCCGAGAACCCCGATAGTGTCATCCGCGTAGAGTCCGGTGCGCGCGGCCTCGTTGCCCGAGCGCAGGGCGTCAGCGGTCTCAATGATCCTGTCGATAGGGCGCACGAATGTCATGGCGAAGCCCATCCCCGCAAGCGATGCGGCGCCTACCGATATCAACGCAGCGATGCCCATCGCAATGATGCTCGACTCCCTAAAGCGAGTGTCGTTTTCGGTAATAAGCCCTTGGGGAGAGAGCGGCCAAACTCTAACGTAACCCACCATGGCTTGGCCTGCGACCACAGGAGCAATAACTACCCCGCCAGCAGGCTGGGTGACACCAGCGGGAGATCCAATGATGTGACTAGTAGCGCCGGTCGCAAAGGAGTCATCGTAGATGATGTTACCGTTAGAATCGATAACCTGAAGACCTAATCCTGAAAGTATCCCGTAGCGCGGAAGACGCATAAATGATTGCGCGGTCCAACCTCCATTTGCCTCGTAGCTATGCGAGAGCATAGTGGCGGCGCCGCTGGCAGTGTGCTGCAATCCTTCCCGGATATACGCATCGAACTGCTGCGCCCAGGTAAAGTACAGGATGGTAGCGGCAAGTGCCATCGTCAAAGCCGCAACAGCAGCAGCCGCAAATGCGAAACGCATAGTCAGACTGGTGTACCGCTTTCCGTTTTTTTGCATCTTATGCGCAAAAACCGCGCGCATACTGTCACTCCTCCGAAAGCGGCGATTCGAAGCGATAGCCCACACCGTGAACCGTGTAGATAAAGGTCGGAGACCTCGGGTCGTCCTTCAGCTTGGCTCGCAGGTTCTTGACGTGACTGTCAATTACGCGCTCGTATCTGTCGAAGTTCCAGCCGAGCACCTTCTCCACCAGCTCCAGGCGCGCATAGACCCTGCCCGGATATCTGGATAGCGTCAACAGCAGCTTGAACTCGGTGGCGGTCAGATCGATCTCTTCTCCCGAGAGAAACGCCTTGTGTCCCGCCACGTCGATCTCCAAGTGTCCGAATACCAGTCGATCGCGCTGTGGCTCGTCTGTCACATGCGCCCTGCGCAAAAGCGCCCGCACTCTGGCAACAAGCTCGCGAGGGGAAAACGGCTTGACGAGATAGTCATCGGCGCCGATCGCAAGCCCCGTGATGCGATCCTCTTCCTCGCCTTTAGCGGTCAACATGATGATGGGGGCGTCAGAGACGTCCCTGATCGCGCGACATACATCCTCGCCGCTGATCTTTGGCAACATCAGATCAAGAACCACCAGGTCAAAGCCACGCTTCAAAAAGGTTGCAATAGCTTCCTCTCCGTCAGCGACGGCCGTGACCCAATGGCCCTCCTTTTCGAGGTAGGCGGTTACCGCATCACGGATGACCTTCTCGTCTTCAACGACCAAAATGCGCCGACTAGCGTTCATCACCGACTCCTAACCGGCTCCCATCATCTGGGGCCTCAGTCACACACAAGCGAGAGTTATGCCAGCAAAGACGGTGCTTGAACAACGGCCACATCCCACAGCTCAGATCGATCGCGCCCTATCAATCAGTAGTTTTCCGCCAACAGCTCGTAGTACTTCCGGGGATGCACGCAGGCCGGACATATATCGGGAGCGGATTCTCCCTCGAAAACGTAGCCACAGTTTCTGCAGTGCCACTTCGAGGCAGACGGCCTATCGAACACCCTGTTTTCGGTCACGTTTTCGAGCAGTTTACGATAGCGTGCCTCGTGAAACGCCTCTACCTTGGCGATCTCGCGAAATGCCTCTGCGACCTTGGGGAACCCCTCAGCTTCCGCGATATCAGCGAAATCCGGGTACAGGGTGCCCCACTCCATAAGCTCGCCTTCTGCCGCGTGCAACAGGTTATCGGCGGTCGTCCCAAGTGTTCCCGCCGGGTATCCAGCGGTTATCTCGACTTCCCCGCCTTCGAGGAACTTGTAGAAGACCTTCGCATGCTCTTTTTCGTTCTCGGCAGTCTCGGTGAACAAGGTAGCGATCTGCTCGAAGCCCTCATTTTTGGCGATCGAGGCGTAGTAGGTGTAGCGGTTACGGGCCTGTGACTCTCCTGCGAAAGCTTTCAGCAGGTTTTGCTCGGTACGGGTACCCTTAATGCTCATGTGAATCCTCACTTTCATAGTCGGGGCAGGACTGGACACCTGCTTTGGCCGCAAGGCGTCAGGTGCCTAGTCTAACAAAAACACCGGGCAGCGATAAGGCCGAGCGTCTCGCCGCGAGCTTTTGTGCGATAATGGGCGTTGTCACAAACAGGGGGTATCGTAGTGCATAAGAGCTTTGTGTTGACGTTAACTGGCAAGGAGCGTGTTGGTGTAGTCGAAGAGACCACAGCCGCTCTATTGGAGCTGGGCGCAAACATCGAAACCTCAAAGATGACGCGCCTGGGTGGCGAGTTCGCGATGCTGATGTTGGTCAGCGTTCCCGAAAGAACTGTCGACGCACTGGCTTCAATCGTGGAGCGCCTCGCCAAAACGGGCTACCAGGTGACCGCGACGACAACCGAGCCGCTTCAGGATTCGGCTTCCGGGCTGAGGGTCCCGTACCAGGTCATCGTGCAAGGCGCGGACCACGAAGGCATCGTTCATGAGATCGCAGCTAATCTCGCCCACTTTGGGATAAACATAGAGACTATGGATACCTTTGTGTCTCCGGCCGCTGTAAGCGGCATGCCGCTTTTCAGCATGATAGCTACGGTGGAGGTACCGTGTGATCTGGAGGAAGGCGCCTGGACAGAGAAACTTCGCAAGGCGGCCACCGATACGAACGTGGATATAACGATCACAGCCTTGTGATGGCGACTACCGCCTTGCGGTAGCGATTATCGGAATGCCCCGCTCGGCCAGGTACTCTTTGACCTCTCCAACGGAAAAGGTCCTGAAATGAAAGACCGAGGCCGCCAAAAGCGCGCTCGCCTTGCCCTGAGTCACTCCCTCATAGAAGTGCTCGAGTGTGCCTGCGCCGCCCGAGGCGATCACGGGCGAGGACACCGCTTCGGCCATCGCGCGCGTAAAGGGGATGTCATAGCCTGCCAGAGTGCCATCACCGTCCATGCTTGTGGGAAGGATCTCGCCAGCGCCTAACTCCTCACATCGGCGCGCCCATTGCACGCAATCGATGCCGGTCGGCCTCTGACCTCCACTGACCACGACCTCGAAGCCCGAAGGCATCGCCGAGTTCCGCTTTCCGTCGATCGCAACTATCACCCGGGCGCTACCGAATTCCGCCGCCGCTTCACTGATAAGCTCAGGCCGTGCGACTGCGGCGCTGTTCATCGAAATCCTGGACACGCCCGCCGAGAAAAGCGCCTCCATGTCGGCGAGCTCATTAATGCCTCCGCCAACGATCAGGGGAGTGTCGCCTAACGCCTGCGCCACCTCGCGCGCCCACGCCAAACGTGTCTTGCGGCCTTCGACAGTAGCGGCGATATCCAGCATGGCAACCTCGTCGGCGCCCGCTTCGCGGTAGTGCGCGGCGTTTTCAACCGGATCGCCGGCGTCACGCAAATCGACGAAGTGAACCCCTTTCACCACACGGCCGTCCTTCATGTCCAGGCAAGGAACGATCTTGACAGGTTCCACTCGACAAACCTCCTGTTCTCCCGAGATAGAGGGTCTTCTAAAACTCACAACTTTCCAGCCGGTCGAACAGCTCGCCGGTGCGTGAAAGGAAAGCGTGCGGATCGAAGATCTCGTCCATCTCGGCGTCTGTGAAAACTCCCGGCAAATCCGCTTCGATCCTTTGCCGCAAACTTAGGCCGCCGCGCGCTTCCTGGATGTCCGCCCACACGCTCATCGCGTTTCGCTGCACCACCGCGTAGGCCTCTTCCCGCGTCATCCCGCTGTCGACAAGCCTCAGCAGCACCCGGCTGGAGTAGATCAGCCCGCGAGTCGCCTCGAGATTCGCCGACATACGCGCCGGATACAGCACGAGCCCATCGAGGATCCACTCCACCTTGGAGAGCAGGTAATCCAGCGCGATCGCGGAATCAGCGAGCACCACTCGCTCCGCGCTCGAATGCGAGATATCACGCTCGTGCCAAAGCGCGACGTTGTCAAAACCGACCTGGGCGTTGGCCTTCACGACGCGCGCAAGGCCGCATACTCTCTCGGCGGTAATAGGGTTGCGCTTATGCGGCATCGCCGAGGAGCCCTTCTGGCCTGTCGTAAACGGCTCTTCGACCTCAAGGGTGTCTGTGCGCTGAAGGGCGCGTACCTCCGTGGCGATATCCTCGACTACGGCAGCCACTGTAGCCATCACTGCGAGATACTGCGCGTGCCTGTCGCGTGGCACTACCTGAGTCGACAGCGGCTCCGGCTTCAGGCCGAGGTGCTCGCAGACGTACCGCTCGACGAAAGGATCGATGTTGCTGTAGCTGCCGACCGCTCCGGAGATCGCCCCATACGCAACGGCCTCCCGGGTGCGAAGCAGGCGCTCCTCGGAACGCTTCATCGCCCAGGCCCAACGCCCGAACTTCATCCCCATGGTCATCGGCTCGGCGTGAATGCCGTGTGTACGGCCAACGCAGAGCATGTCGCGAGTCTCTTCGGCCCGGCGTTTGCAAATCCGGCCGATAGCGCGCACATCTTCGATGAGAACATCCAAAGCCTGCGTCATCTGATAGCACAACGCCGTATCGCCCAGATCCGAAGAGGTCATGCCGTAATGCACCCATCGACTAGGCTTCGGTTGACCCTCTGGAACAGCGGCATCGATATTCTCGGCGAGGTTGGTGAGAAACGCGATGACATCGTGGTTGGTCTCGCGCTCAATCTCGTCGATACGCGAAATGTCGAAGGACGCCGTGGCCCGGATGTGAGCGGCCTCCTCGGCGGTAATACCGATTTGGCCGAGAACGACCTGCGCCTCGCAGGCGAGAATCTCGATCTCCCGCCAAATCTCAAACTTGTTCTCAGGCGACCAGATTCGGGCCATCTTGGGGCGCGAATACCGTGGAATCATCAGTCGGGACCTCCAGCTTGTTGGCACAATTGACAGGCGACATGAAGAGTCATCTCGCGCTCACATTATCACTCAAAGGAGCCCTCGGGGTCACGCATACATGCTGCAGGATGTAACATGCTTGTGTAGACTCATAAACTAAACGATCTTGGGGAGGTAAAAGCGTTGTCGCAAATCATCAGATTCGGAACCTCCATCGATGAACATCTGCTCGCCCGCTTCGACGCGCTGATCGCCGAGAAGGGCTACGTCAACCGCTCGGAGGCGATACGCGACCTTATCCGAAACGCGCTAGTGGAAGAGGAGTGGCGCAATGACGAGAGCTGGGCTGTGGGCACGGTCACGCTGGTCTACGACCATCATTCGACCGATCTTGCCGACAAGCTCACCGAGCAGCAGCACAATCACCACGATGCGATCGTCTCCTCGCTGCACGTGCACCTGGATGCCCACCACTGTCTTGAAGTCGTGGTTCTGCGCGGCCAGGTCCAGAAGCTCGGGCGAATCGCAAGCGAGCTTATCGGCACAAAGGGCGTGAAACATGGCAAGTTTGTCGCCACCACCGCTGGTGAAGGGATTTCGTAATCCCTGATTGACATACCCCCAGGGGTATTCTAGAATGCTTCCCATAACGGTTTACCGCTGCTACGCACAAAGCGCGGGCGTACGAGGAAGCAGGCAACAATGGATGATCAAATGAGCAGACGGGAGTTTCTGGCCCGCTTTGCCGCAGCTGGAGCGGCCGGCGCAACAACGCTGGCGCTACCCAAAGAGGCGCTCGCGTATGACAGCGCTGATGTCGAGCAGATCGGTACCTTCATCGATATCAGCAAGTGCATCGGATGCGGCGTATGCACCGATGCGTGCAGGAGCAAAAACGCGGCTCGCTTCCCTGAGCCGGTCGACAACATACCCGATAACTGGCCCACCGGCACTCACGAAGACTGGTCGGACAAGCGTGATCTGACCGACCGGCTCACACCCTACAACTGGTCATTCATCGAGACCGTAGAGGTCGATGGGAACGCGCTCCACATACCTCGCAGGTGTATGCATTGCGACAATCCGCCCTGCGCCAACTTGTGCCCGTTCAGCGTGAAGGAAAAGCAGGCCAACGGCGCAGTGGTCATCAACGAAGACGGCTGTATGGGCGGCGCGAAGTGTCGCGATGTCTGTGCCTGGTCCATTCCGCAGCGCCAGGCAGGGGTCGGACTTTACATGAAATTGGTGCCGGGTCTCATGGGTGGCGGCGTGATGTACAAGTGCGACCTTTGCGCCGACTTGCTCGAAGAGGGCCAACCGCCGGCATGCGTGTCGGCTTGTCCGACGGGCGCCTTGCAATCAGGTCCCAAAACGGAGATGAGCAAGCTCGCCGAGGAGCGCGCCGCCGAGATCGGCGGATACACCTACGGCATCACGGAAAACGGAGGCACCTCCACCTTCTATGTTTCCCCTGTGCCCTTCGAGCGCATCGACGAAGCGATCTCTAAGCGCAAGGAAGAGCTTCCCGAGCCGATGCGTAAAACCGTACCCGGAATGAAGCCTGGGGTGGAGAACTTCCTCGACACGGCTAACGGCATAGCGGCCGGTTACATCATCGCTCCGATCGCAGGCGTGGCCGCAGCCGCGTGGGCGGCTTCCAAGGCATGGAAAGGCGGCACGAAATGACCTCGCGCGCAGATTCGAGCTCAAGCAGGAAGATCCGCTCACGACCAGACCGCATCATGCGGCAGTCGATGGAAAATCGGCTGGTTCACTGGCTTGTGGCGCTCTCAACCTTCGCGCTGATCTTCTCCGGCTTCGGTCAAATGCCGATGTACGCGAGGTACGGCTTGGCCGCTCTGCCCTACATGGCCTGGACCGCGGATTACCACCTGACACTCACCATGCACTATCTAGCGGGCACGGCCCTTGTCTTCGCCATCATCTTGCACCTCGTCTCCACCATCGCCACACGCAGGTTCACCATTCTTCCCAGGCGAGGCGACTTCCGAGAGTCCGCGAAGATCATCGCTGCGATGCTCGGCAGGGGCAAGGAGCCCGTCTCGCACAAATATCTTGCCGAGCAGCGCCTCGCTTATGCGTTTATCGGCGGTAACCTGCTCATGGTCACGATCACCGGCCTGGTGAAGGTCGTGAAAAACCTGCCCGGAATCGATATGGATCCCACGCTTATATTTGTGGCCACAACACTTCACAACGCCTCGGCGATGCTCATCGTACTTGGCGTGCTGGGACACTTCGCGGCGTTTGCGATAAAAGCGAACCGCAATCTGCTACCGGCGATGCTCGACGGCACGGTGGATCGCAAGTACGCCGAGGAGCGCCATGGACTGTGGTATCGCGAGATCGAAAAAAGGTAGCGGCCCCATAACAGGACCGCTACCTAAACCTCAAATCACACTCTGGTCTGATGCGTCAGGCGCGCGTCAGACCAGACCCTGGTCATTCATCGCATCGGCTACCTTCAGGAAGCCCGCTATGTTCGCGCCATTGACATAGTTACCGGGAGTTCCGTACTCGTTGGCAGCGGCCACGCAAGAGGAGTGGATGCTCTGCATGATGCCCTTGAGGCGGCTGTCGACCTCCTCGCGCGACCAGGCGACCCTGACGCTGTTCTGGCTCATCTCGAGCCCGGAGGTGGCAACTCCTCCAGCGTTGGCGGCCTTGCCTGGGCCGTACAAGATACCGGCCTCGACAAAGTTGGCTACCGCTTCGGGATCGGAGGGCATGTTCGCGCCCTCGGCCACCACAAACACGCCGTTGGCGATCAGGTTTGCAGCGTCTTTGGCGTTGATCTCGTTTTGAGTGGCGCACGGGAATGCGCAGTCGGCCTTCACATTCCAAAGCGGATTGTAGTCCAGGCTCGAATCGAGCGGGGTGTAGGTCGCCTCGGGATACTTCTCGGCGTACTCACTGATACGCCCGCGACGCACCTCCTTGAGTTCGGTGATGAACGCCAGTTTCGCGCGATCAATACCGGTCTCATCGTAGATGAACCCGCCGGAGTCCGAGACGGTCACGGCTTTGCCTCCAAGGTCGAGGATCTTTTCGATCGCGTACTGCGCGACGTTGCCGCTGCCGGACACAAGGCAGGTCTTGCCCTCCAAGGTGTCGTTGCGAGTGGCGAGCATCTCCGCCGTGAAGTAGATCAAGCCGTATCCTGTCGCCTCAGGCCGAATCAGCGAGCCGCCCCAACCAAGCTTCTTGCCGGTGAGCACACCCGTGAATTCGTTGCGGAGGCGCTTGTACTGACCGAACATGTAACCGATCTCTCGTCCGCCCACCCCGATATCGCCAGCAGGCACGTCCGTGTCGGGCCCGATATGACGAGCGAGCTCACTCATAAAGCTCTGACAAAAGCGCATGACCTCGCCGTCGCTTTTGCCCTTCGGGTCAAAGTTTGCGCCGCCCTTGCCACCGCCCATCGGCAGTGTCGTCAATGCGTTCTTGAAGATCTGCTCAAAGCCGAGGAACTTCAGTACTGAAAGGTTGACGGAAGGATGAAAGCGCAAGCCGCCCTTGTAAGGACCGATAGCACTGTTGAACTGAACCCGGTATCCGCGGTTGACCTGAAACTCGCCGTTGTCGTCTTGCCAGGGAACCCTGAAGATAATGACTCTCTCCGGCTCTGCCATTCGCTCAATCATGCGTGTTTTGCGATACTCGGGATGCCGCTCAAGAACCATCGCGCAAGAATCCACAACCTCTGCCACAGCCTGAATGAACTCCGGTTCGCCCGGATTCTTGCTACTGATCTCTTCGATGATCTCGTTTGCGATACCAGACATGCGCGCCGCCTCCTTCTCCATTCGCCTGCCCATTGGCGAACTGTTCATGACCTGGAAATGTGCCCGCTATGGTACCGTATAAGCTCAAAGCATTGCCATATTGAATATTTATTCGTTGGCATCTGCACTTCCGATGGTAAAATCTCCAAAGTCAACTCGGCCGATTGCCGGCTTGAATGCCCCCGTAGCACAATGGATAGTGCACGCGCCTCCTAAGCGTGGGATATAGGTTCGATTCCTGTCGGGGGCACCAGAGTCTGACTTCTGGGGAGCAGTCCGTCAGGGAAAGCTCCACCGGCCGCGCGCTGGTTAACCCGCTGCCAGCACTTTTTGCACCTCGTCATCGCTTACCTGATCGAAGCTTTGATAAAACTGGCTGACCGAATAAAAAACCGGCGGTTCCGCAAGGGTCACGAGGCGGCAACCCTTAGTGCGTATCACTTGCGCCGCGTCCGCCGCTATCACCGGAACCGCAACAACGATGTTCCTTGCCCATTTTCGCTTTAGGTAATCGATGGCTGCAAACGCCGTAAGTCCCGTGGCGATACCATCGTCTACGAGCACAATATCCTTGCCCTGAGGATCGATTTCGGCATCGCGGCTCATGCTGTATTTGTCTCGGCGGTTCTGCACTTTGGCGCGAACAGGAGTTGCGAGTCTCTCGACTTCTTCCATGGTAAACCCGGAGTTGAGGTTGAGTGTCACCACTCCGTCCGGGCCGACAGCGCCTATGGCGTACTCGGGATTGCCCGGAGCTGGAATCTTGTTAGTGACGACCACCCCCAGTAACAGGCCCAGCTTTCGCGCTATCTCCGCAGCCACGATAACGCCTCCTCGAGGGATTCCGAGCACCACGGCGTTATCCCGATCGGGCATCACATCAACGAGTGACTCTGCCAGAAGGTTCCCGGCCTCGACCCTGTCCCTAAACACCATTACGCCCCCTTGGCCTTGTGTCATTTCTTTGCGGAAAGACTTTGTTTAGCTCTAGCGTTTATCGCAAACCGGCCTACGCAGATGTATCTCGTCGCGCGAAAGAATTCCCGAAAACCCTGCAACCGAGGTGCCTGACTCGTCAATGAGACGTCCTACAGCGATATCGTAGATGGTAAAACCGTTGCGCTGGTAAAAGTAGAGCAGGGGAATGTCGTCGTTGGAAACGGCCACGCGAACGATGGGTAGACTCCGCGCGCTCGCAAATGAAATAGCCGCGTTCAGCAACGCGGAGCCCAAGGAGCGGCCCTGGTGCTCCGGATAAACCGACAGCAGCACGATCACTAGCTCTCCCCGATCGATCGCCATCGAAAGCAGTCCACCAAGCTTGCCATCCACCTCGGCGATGAGATTGGCTCCCTGGGTCACATCGTAAGTCCGCCCGAAGGCATCTACCTCGACCTCGCCAAGCGCCCGATCGCAAATCTCCTCTATCGCGGCACGATCCGCAGGGAGTGCCTCGCGAACCGCAAAATCCAGCTTGTCACCGAAGAAGTGCTCCGCGCACATTACCGTCATGCGCGCCTCGCCCAAAGGAAGATCCTTGCCACAGGATGGGCAATGATACTGCGGATACGGCATGTCAAAATCTGCGACTGTCATGATTTCCTCGCTCGGGTCCCGTCAACGCAACACAGCAACTACCCCTATAGTTTATACCGTTTCCGCGCGAATCACGCATCATCGAAGCGCTTCGATATAATAGGTGCACGATAAAGATATTCCCAATGCTTACAGCCGAGGAACCATGTCCCGAAACTTCCTTCACCTTGACGAACACCCGCTCTTTTCAGAGAGGCTTCCCGAGATCAGATTGCTCTACACCGATCTGGATGGAACTCTTCTCGGAAAAGGTGGTTCGCTGCTTGTGGGCGCGGACTCTCGCCCGTCGCTTACGGCCGCCGAAGCCATCGTCCGCATCAACAGCGCGAATCTCGAAGTTGTGGTGTGCTCCGGCCGCAATCGCATCCAGATCGCAGAGATAGCGCGTCTGTGCGGCTGGCGAGGGTTTATCGCCGAGCTAGGATGCGTCATCGTTGCTGACAGGGGCGCTGAGCCGGTCTACTGCACGGGCTCCTGGGAGCAAGGCGATTTACGCGAGGACGAAACTCCGTTTCAGGCAATCGAGCGGGCGGGCGCGCTTGAGGCGCTCTTCTCGGCGTTTCCAGGCAAGATAGAAAACCACGCTCCTTATCATCTGAACCGTGAGGCGACGCACGTCCTCAGGGGGTCGATAGATGTGTTCGAGGCCGCCGAGGTGCTGGCGGAGATAGACTTGCCTATCGACATCGTCGACAACGGCATTATCCACCCGATCGCGACGACCCTGGTTGACGTCGAGGAGGTACACGCCTACCACCTAATTCCGTCAGGCGTCACCAAGGCCCTGGCGATAGAGCTTGATTCGGCGCGCCGAGAACTCGACCCAATGACCGCCATGTCCGTGGGAGATTCGGTGACAGACGCTGAGATGGCGGATGTGCTCGGCCTGGGCGTGATTGTGGCCAACGGCCTGCGGGACACATCTGTGCGAGAGGCGACCGCTAAACGCGACAACATCGCGGTGACGCGCAAGGAAAGAGGCGACGGCTGGGCGGAAATGGCGCTAGAGTGGCTGAAGGCCGCCGGCCGTGGATGACGCTCTCGAGAAAACTCGCCTGCGGCAGCTTATGCGGGCCGCAAGGGCGAAGGTGACGAGCGAGGAGCGTCAGCTTCTCGCCGAGCAAATAGTCGAGCGTGCGCTTGACCTGCCGGAAGTCGCAAACGCCACCCACGTGCTGGGCTATGCTGCTTTACCGGAGGAGTTCGATCCGAAGCCTCTGCTTGATGCATTGCGCTTGCAAGGGGCCGTGATCTGCCTGCCGAGAGTCCAGGACAAAACGTTCCTCACGCTTCACATGTGCGAGGCCGACGTTTCACTCGAAAGCGGCCCTTTCGGCCTTCGCCAGCCAGAAGCCGACGCTCTCCGGATGGATCCGGACTCACTCGACCTGATCATCGTTCCCGGCACAGCCTTCGATGCGCGCGGCGCGAGAATCGGGATGGGCGGCGGATACTATGACCGGCTGCTCGCGGCCACTCCATTGGCGCATCGTATCGCGTTGGCGTTTGACTTCCAGATCACCGAGAAGGTGCCGGAGCTTGCCCACGACCAGCGCGTCGATGTCGTGATCACTCCGAGCGTGATACTGCGGGGCCCCCTCCGGCGTTAGCGCGAATGGTCTAGGCGCGGTAAAAGGGCGCCATCGCTATCGCCGCCAGAGCGCCAATCAGCACAACCGCGGTTATGATGACGAGTGGGGCTGGCCGCTGATCATCAGGGCGCGCCACAGGAACGATCTTCATCGGCAAATCAACTCGCGACTCTCGCTATCCGACCCTTTACGACCTGCAGGAGCAAGTCTCTCGTCAAACAGACTATCGACTGCGGAGTGCCCGCAGCGGGATACAGCAGATCGAACCTGGCAAGCGAATCGTCGACAAGAACCTGCAAGTCTTCCGGCAAATCGAACGGCGAGACGCCGCCGATAGCGTAACCTGTCGCCGCGCGTACCGTATCGGCGTCGGCCATCTTGATCCTTTCGGCGCCGAGTTCGGCAGCTATCGCGTCGGTATCCCCTCGGCGGTCTCCAGCCACAAGTACAACAACCGGCGAGGCGTCGGCCACGAAAACTATCGTCTTTACTATCTGGCCAAGCTCGCAACCGATTGCGTCGGCGGCCATCTGCGCGGTTTTGGTCGATTGCTCGAAAGTGACTATCTCATCGGCCAAGCCGAGCGACTCAAGCACATCCCTTACGCGACGCGCCGAGTTTTTCTTGTTGACGCGCGTCACAACGCCTTCACCTGTCATTCTTGTATTCCTCTGCTCTCAATTGACGGAGATGGCATCCGCATCCTTTGCCGCAACGGAATTCTCAAGGAGCTCAACACCGATTCGAAGTTTTCGGTAAGAAGCGCCAATGATTTTAGCTCCAACCGCAACAGCGGATAGTGCGGGTGCGGATGCATGATCGTAAAGCCATTATGGAGCAAAAAATTGGCACTTATCATCGGTTGCTTCTCCAGATGCCTCGTATCGGTTGTGGCGTACGCATAAACTGCCCGCTCGCCGCGAGAGGCTATGTCTTTCAAGGCCGCGCGAAGTAGCAGCGTGCCAAGGCCGAGATTTCGCGCTTCGCTACGGATGTGCATGCATGCCAGCAACACATCATCATCTTTCGGCGAGGCGCCGGGCAGATTCGCTGACTGCGGCAAAAACCTGAAAGGCGCATACTTGATAAAGCCGAGAGCCTCGTCTCCCTCTAGCGCTATACGTCCGCACTCGCCCCACTCACTTGAAACGTCAAGATACCAGCGGCGCGCCGCTTCCGGATCGCACGATGAGCCGCATAAAACCTCCAACGGCTCGGCACTCTCCCAAAAAACGCATCCCTGACAAAACTCGGGCAGCTTGGATATGTTGGCGGCCGACAAAGGTCTCAGCCTGCGATTGAGTCCCACGCCACCTCAGTCCTTCTCCCGCATGCCTTCCGAGAACCCGTCCCGGAAGGCCTTCCATCCTGACGATCCCCGCTTGACCGTCTCTTTGACGAGATCATGCTTAGAGGCCTTGTCGGTGAGGTCAACAGCGGTCTTTGCCGCCTTTCTCGCGACTTTTCCGGCAGTCACCTTGGCCACAGCCGCGGCTCTGCCCGACTTTGCGGCAACCCCGCCAGAGAGTTCTACGGACAACGCCACATCTCTAGCGACAATCGCCTCTTTTCCGCGATCAAATCCGATAACCATCTCTCCAGACAACCGCTGCGTACCTACCGCTATATCTGCCGCGAGCCCTCCGGTAAGAAAGACCTCTTGAACCTTGCCTTCACTCGCCGAGAACAAGACATCCTTGACCAGGCCCAGTGCTTGTCCGGATTCGCTCACTACAGGCATCATGCGCCAAACCACACTGTCGTCCCAGGTAAACCCTTGCTTTTTCTCGGCCTGGAGCCTTGTATCCGGTTTCGCCGAAGTGTACCTGAGCCTACCCTCCAGGATCTGCACCTGCCCAAGGGGAACAAACCGTGGTTTCCTGGCGATAAGGTGCGCCAACCTAGGCGGTCGTATCTGAAAACCGACGACCGTTGGAGCTTGGGGGTGGAACAACACGTGCTCCACCATCCCGGCATCTCGGTCGCGAGCATCCACGACCGGGAGTTCGATTATGTCATGAGCCGAAAGCATGTGGGTTGCACGCGAAGTCGCACTCATGCGCTACAGAGAGGGAAGGCCTCCTGCTCCGGCGGAAGGCTTGGGCTTATCGCGATCAGCGGCCGCTTTCTCAGCGACCAGGTCAAGAGTCTCCTGCGCCCTCTTCTCCGCGATATCGGCACCTGACTTAACCGCCTCGGCGGCCTTGTGAGCAGCCTCTTTGGCCGCAGGAACAACCTCGACCATCTTCTCCCGCGCTGTATCGGAAACACTCTCGACCTGCTCACGGAGACGATCGCGCGCCTGCTCGATCTTGATCCTGATCTCGTCGGACCTTTCTTCGACTACCTCACGGCCAGTCTCATACACCGAGGCCACTTTGTCCTTACCGGTCTCGCAAAGCCTCTTGCCTTCGTCCAGGTACTTCTCGGCGGCATCAGTAAGCATCTCTCTGCTTTCTTTGCCGGGTCGCGGAGCAAAAAGTACCCCTAGCACGGCTCCGCAAAGCCCGCCGAGCAAAAATGCCCCTACTACGCTACCGCCACGTCTGTAATCATACATTTCCACGCACCTCCGTCATTGAGGTCTGACCGACTATTACCACAGCGCCCTAAGCCTTAAGAGTGCTGCCACAGCAATTGGAGCTGTCTTTAGGATATATACCCCTATTGATTTTTACCAGCACTTCGCGCCAGCGCCGAGCTAACCAGTTTTTCGACTACATCCGCCAGCGACAGCCCCACCGCCTGTGCGGCCATAGGCAGCAAGGATGTCTCCGTCATCCCCGGCGAAGTATTGCACTCCAAAACATGCAGCCCTCCGGCCGAATCCACTATCATGTCCACGCGCGAAACATCTCGGCACTCCAGCAAAGTGTGAACCGCGATGGCGCACTTCTTCACCTCTGACATGACCGCTTCGTCCAGCCTGGCGGGCACGAAATAATCCGTCTCGCCCGCAGTGTACATCGAAGCGAAGTCGAAGACACCGCTTTTAGGCGATATCTCAACCGGCGGCAGCGGCTGTGGGCCTTCGGGGCCGTCGAACACAGAAACAGCGACCATGCGGCCTTCTACCCACTTCTCTATCATCGCCGCGTCGTCGTAGCTCAGCGCCGTCAACAGTGCCTCCGCCAATCGATCCGCGGAATCGACGCGGGTCAGCCCAAGCGCCGAGCCTTGTTTAGCCGGCTTGACGGCCAGAGGGAAGGGCCCTGTGCTTTCAACCACGAGATCAAGCGCCGAGGCCGCGCCCATCTGCTTGAATGCATCGGCCGTCAAATTCACCCAGGCAGGCGTCGGAATGCCATGCTCGGCGAAGAGCCGTTTTGCCAGCGGCTTGTCCCACGCCAGAACACTCGATACTACTCCCGGTCCGGTGTACGGAACGCCGAGAAACTCGAGCAGCTCCTGGATGGCTCCGTCCTCGCCGTACCTGCCATGCAGCGCGATGTAGCACGCGTCTGGCCGCTCGGAGCGCAAAGTCTGCACGAGAGTCGGGGACAGGTCCAAAGGCAGGACCTTGTAGCCCAGGTCCTCCAGCGCCTGACAAACGCGCTCGCCGCTTTTCAGCGAGACTTCGCGCTCAAGAGAGCGACCGCCCATCAATACCGCTATCTTCTCTTTGTTCATGCGGCTCCTTCCTCGGCAGGCAAAGCTCCAGCGGCCATGAAGGCGCGGTACAGCTCGAGGCGGTCCTCGAGCACCTCGGCAAGACGCCTTATTCCTTCTTCGATCCGCTCAGGCTCAGCGTAACAAAACGCCAGACGCATGCAGTTCCGTCCTCGCCCGTCGGGGAAGAAAGAATCGCCGGGCACGAAAGTCACGCCTCTTTCGACCGCCTCGGCAAGCATCACTCCTGTGTCCAGGAACGCCGGAAGTTCGACCCAGACGAAAAATCCGCCTTCCGGGCATGTCCATCTCGCCTCTTTTGGGAAGTGCTCACTGAGCGCGGCGAGCATGGCGTCGCGTCGCTCGGCATAAACGCGTGTCAGGGCCTGAACCACCTTTCGCCATCGCGTGCCGCGGAAATACACTTCCGCAGTTGTTTGAGCGAAAGCGCTCCCACATAGATCCGCAGCTTGCTTCGCGATAAGAAGCTTCGCGAGAACGGGATGTGGCGCGACCACCCATCCCAACCTTAGGCCGGGAGCGAATATCTTCGAAAAAGTGCCGAGGTAGATGACCTCGGGATCGAGCGCTCGCAGCGGCTTTATGTGCCCGCCTTCGAAGCGAAGCCTGCCGTATGGATCGTCTTCGATTATCGGGATATCGTACTCGCGCGACAGCTCAAGCAGGCGGCGGCGGCGATCGGCGGCAAGCGTGACCCCGCCGGGATTTTGAAAGTTAGGAATCGTATAGATAAACTTCGCCCCGCGCGGACCGAGCGCTCGCAACTCCGCTTCGAGCAGGTCCATGCGCATGCCGCAATCGTCCATCGGCACACACCGGATCTCGGGCTCATATGCCGAAAACGCCTGAAGAGCGCCGAGATAAGTCGGGCCCTCGGCAATAACAACATCCCCGGGATCCAGAAATATCTTGCCGAGAAGATCGAGTGCCTGCTGCGCGCCGGCGGTAACGACGATATCATCGGTTTTGAGGCGCACGCCGGTTTCGGCCATCAGCTCGATGATGATGCTTCTCAGCTCGATGCTGCCCTCGCTGCCGCCGTATTGAAGCGCGCGGGCGCCCTGATGCGCCACAGCCTTGTAGGCCGCGTCGGCAGCGGTATGCGCTGGCACCCGACTGACTTCGGGCATGCCGCCGGAAAGGCTGATCACATCGGGCCTGCTAGCTGCGGCGAACAGGTCCCGTACAGCGCTACTGCGCATCTCGTCCATGCGCCGGGCATAACGCCCTTGCAGCTTGTCGAACACAACCCTTGAGGTACCCATCGCTCTCACTCCAATGTAAGAAACAAAAAGACCCCTTCCGCCGATAGGGCGAGGGGTCGAGGTGGCCGGGCTTATGATGCCCTCTTCCCTCACATCCTTTGTGCGGATTATGAGTCCTTCATTAACGCGAAAGGTTAGGCGGTAGAGTAGCACTCGGCCCGCTCACGGGTCAACCGCGCAAAGAGAGCGCATGCCTCATGCAGGGCATCGGAGGCCGCTTCGGTTTTTTCGCAGCCGAGAAACACCCGGTACACTAGCCTGCCGTCACGCCTGAAGTCCCAATCTGTACGCCCCGCCATAGTCCGCGGGAAGCCGTCGCGCGCAAGGAGCTCCAGCGCAATGTGCTCGACCAGATGAGCGCTTTCTGTATCAGCGATCTCGGCGATTACTCCACGCGGCCGCCCAGACTCACACCGATGGCGCGTGATCCCCGGCAGCGCCTCCAAAAGCCGATTGGCTATCCCGGGCAGTGCGCTTGTCCGCCGAAGAGACGGCTCCGTCAGACGCAACCGGACTTCAACGCCACCTGGCACCTCACGAATAGCTTCGACGAGAAAAGGGTGGTCTTTCGGCTCCCTGCCCGTCATTTCACCATGTTCTTTTTCTTCACGATCAGAAACACCACAGAGCCTATCAGCAGCACAGCACCGATCAAAAGCAACGCATACGCGTATCCTATCGCCTGACCCAGAAGCATGAACGCCCCAACGGCGATAGCTGTCGCGCCTAGAGCCGCCAGGCAAGACGCGGCCGATGCGGCAAAAAGAGTGATCCCAAGCCGCTGAAGCGGAAGCACCACCTTCTCACGAACGATTGTCTCGACTTCATAGCGGAGCCAATCGACGAGGGCTTCCAGTAGTTCGATGACCAAATCCATGATCGGTTTTTTGTTCGAGCCATTATCGGGCGCGGGGCTAGACATGGTCGCACCTCCACCAAGCCGCAGGCATGAACCTTCTCAAGATGAGGATACAGTCTACCTGCCCAAGATGCGATACCTGACAGTCTGCACTCCGCCAAACCCAAGCGCCTTGGCGGTGCCCGGGCCAAGATCGAAGACTCTGCCAGGAGTAAACGGCCCGCGGTCATTTACAACAGCTACAGCCTTGCGGCCCTCAAACTCGAATTCTATGCGTGTGCCAAAAGGCAGCGTTCTGTGAGCGACGTTCATCATGTCTTTAGTGAGCACGGTGCCGTTGGCTGTCCTGCGACCGTAAAAGCCAGGGCCATACCAGGTGGCTCTTGCCGAACGCCAGCCCCCTGTGTTCTGCGCCGAGGAGGCGCTCTGCGCGGAAGGCGAGGTGCTTGCGCGAGGCTTGGGTGGAGCCACGGGAATCGGCACCGCCCGCCTTTTCACAGGGGTCACGATTGCGGCAGATCTTTCATCTGTCCGGGCCACCTTCTCAGACGCCGGAGCGTGAGCAGTGGGCTCGACCGATATCTCGGCAATCCCTAGCGTGCCCTCGGGTCGAATCGCAGGCGAAGCAATTGCGAAAGGCTCGGCATAATCAAAGCCGAGCATGATGCTTGATACCGACGCCAGGACTCCTCCTAGCGTCACTGTGACCAAAGCGATACTTATTACTTTTCTCAAACTCACATAGACCTCCCGGTCCGGGTACATTACTGACGGCACGCCATCAGGCCGGGGCACAAAAGTGCCAGGGAGACAGTGAAAATTTGGGGTGTTAAGCTGCTCCGCATCCGGCGAAATCGGCGGCAGATGCCGTCGTTTCAAGCCAACTGAAGCGAATATGCTTTTCGGCTACGAACCTTGGTTTTTCCTAGTACACGGGCGCCCGCTTGTGCGGACGTAGACCGAGCCAATCGGATTCGCTTTTCGTACCCTTTGCGCCGGTTCGAACGACTGCTCCGATCGTCTAGGCAGCCGAAGCGCTAAAGGTACCTCTTATATCAACAGCTTCGTAGTATAACACAAGGAAAAGCTTTGTCATCCTGCTTTGGCAACTAGCCGCCCGGCGTGTAAAGAACCATCAGTAATAGCAGGTTTACGACGAAGGTCACCGCCAGAACTACTGTGATCTTGTTGAGGTTCTTTTCGATGATGCTCGTCCCCACCGAGGTGGTCGGCAGTGCGCCGCTGAACATCGAGGACATCCCGGTACCTTTTCCGGAATGCAGCAACACAAAGACTATAAGCGCAAATGACACGACGACGTGCAGTACCAGCAATATCACAACAAGCCCATTCATTTCCGGCATTCCTTCCCTTTCGCGCACCTGGCGCGATGAGTTTCATAATTGCAGAGGCTCAGTATATCAGCAGGGAGCGTCCCGTCCACTCGGCGGGCGTCTCTATCGAAATAAGCTCAAGCAAAGTTGGAGCCACATCGGACAAAACCCCGCCGGCCGTCAAGGCCTGAACATCTTCGGCCACCACGCACATCGGAACTTCTCCGCTGGTATGAGCTGTAAAGGGCGAGGACCCATCGCTTTCGAGCATGCGCTCGGCATTCCCGTGATCGGCTGTCACAATCGCGACTCCTCCCTTTTCGCGAATAGCCCGAACAACTCTACCCACGCAAGTATCGACCACTTCGACCGCCGACACAGCCGCCTTCAGCACTCCGGTATGACCCACCATATCGCAATTGGCATAGTTGACGATGTAAACATCGGCTGATCCCGCCTCGATCTCAGCTACCAGACGATCCGTGACCTCGAAGGCGCTCATTTCGGGCCTGAGATCGTAGGTCGAAACCTTGGGGCTGGGGATCAAAATGCGCCGCTCACCCTCTCTGGGCACCTCCGAGCCGCCATTGAAGAAAAATGTCACGTGAGCGTACTTCTCCGTCTCCGCGATTCTTAGCTGCCTTAAGCCAGCATCGGAGAGCACATCCGCTAAAACACCGCACTGGCTGGCCTTTGGGAAAGCGACTGGAGCGTTGATCGTTGGATCATACTCGGTCAGGCATACAAAGTGCGTCTTTGGGAATACCGAGCGAGCAAAACCCGAAAAGCCCGAATCCACAAACGCCCGGGTGATCTCACGCGCTCGGTCGGGCCGGAAGTTGAAGAACACGAGCGCGTCACCATCACGCACGATCGCGCGGGGCTTGCCATGCTCATCGCAGATGACCGTCGGCGTGACAAACTCGTCCGTCACATCAGAGCTGTATGAGGCTTGCACCGCCTGGATCGGATCGAGTGCGCAGGCTCCCTCGCCAAGAGCGATCGCGCGCCACGCGCTCTCTACCCGCTCCCATCGATTGTCGCGATCCATGGCCCAATACCGACCGGCCACGCTCGCAATTTGGCCGACACCAATTGCTTGAAGTTTGTCGACAAGCTTCTGGAGATAGCCCGCTCCGGAACGCGGCGGCACATCTCTTCCGTCGAGAAACGCGTGAACGAATATGTCGCTCGCCCCTCTGGCCGCCGCCATTTCGAGCAACGCGAACAGGTGCTCTTGGTGGCTGTGAACTCCTCCATCGGAGAGAAGCCCCATAAAGTGAATAGCGTTTCCGCTCTCTATCGCTCTATCCATAGTCTCGACAAGAACCTGGTTGGCACGAAGTGAGCCATCCTCGATAGCAAGATTCACGCGAGTGAACTCCTGATATACCACACGGCCAGCCCCGATGTTCAGATGCCCGACTTCCGAGTTACCCATTTGGCCCTCCGGCAGTCCGACCGACAGACCTGAGCAGCGCAAAGTCGTGTACGGATAACCGCCGAAAAGCGCATCCAGATTCGGCGTCCGCGCAAGAGAGACCGCATTGCCAGGACCATCTTCGGCGATTCCGAATCCATCCATCACGATCAGCGCCGCAGGAAGGCGCTTGGTCATTCCGGCTGCCTCGCCAAAGCCACGATGCCCGCGAAGGAATCGACATCGAGTGATGCGCCGCCCACCAAGGCTCCGTCGATGTCGGGCTCGGCGAAGAACATCGCGGCGTTTTCGGGCGCGACCGAGCCACCATAGAGGACCCGGCAGGACAAGGCCACCGGTGGTCCGAAGATCGCTCCTACGGTGGCGCGTATTGAGCGCGCGACGTCGTTGGCCGCTTCCGGCGTGGGTGTTCGCCCGGTTCCTATAGCCCAGATCGGCTCGTACGCGATCACCACCTTGGCGGCGTCTTGAGGCGATACTCCTTCCAGGGCGGCACGAAGCTGTGCCCGCACGAAAGGCTCGGTCTCGCCGCTCTCACGAGTCTCCAGGGTCTCGCCGACACACACAATCGGGACGATGCCAGCGGCCAGCAGCGCCTTGACCTTCTTGTTTACCTTCTCGTCGCTCTCATCGAACATCTCTCGACGCTCGGAGTGCCCGACGATGCAATACCCGCACCTGAGATCTTTCAGCATCACCGAGGATATCTCCCCTGTATAGGCTCCGCCGCTCTCCCAGTGCACGTTTTGAGCGCCCAGGCCGATCTTTAGCCGATCCAGTTCAATAACGACCGAAACGCTCTTTAAGGCGATGAATGGCGGGCAGACCACCACATCGATATCGCCCCAGTATTTCGCTACCATCTCTTCTAGATTTTGAAGAAAGATAGCGCCTTCTCCGGCGGTTTTATTCATCTTCCAGTTTCCGGCGATCATTTTCCGGCGCTTCATCGATTCTCCATTCATAAGGTGGCCTCCCTACTGCTCACGGTCGCGCAAGGCTTCCACTCCTGGAAGCTTCGAACCCTCGAGCAACTTTATCGAAGCCCCCCCGCCCGTCGAAACGAAAGTCACCCGCCCCTCAAGGTCGAACTTTCTCAAGGCCGCGACCGAATCGCCGCCGCCTACCACAGAAACGGCTCTGTTGTTCCGCGTCACCGCCGTGGCAATTTTTCGGGTTCCGCCCTCAAACGGCGTGAGCTCAAAAACGCCCATGGGGCCGTTCCAAAACACGGTCTTGGCGTCGCCGATGGCGCCGGCAAACAATTCGATGGTCGCCGGGCCGATATCGAGCCCCATCATGTCAGCCGGAATCTCTTCTCGGCCGACTATCTTTGTCTCGGCGTCTTCGGCAATCGCATCGGATACCACAAAATCTATGGGAAGCAGCAGCTCAACGCCGTTGTTGGCCACTTTATCCAGCATGGCTTTGGCGGGCTCTACCCACTCAGGCTCAACCAGCGACTTTCCCACATCAATCCCTTTAGCGACCAGAAGGGTAAAGCACATTCCTCCGCCGACCACCAGAGTGTCAACGCTTTCAAGCAGCCGATCTATAACGCCGAACTTGTCCGAAACCTTCGAGCCGCCGAGAATAGCCACGAACGGGCGGTCCGGACTCGCCAGCATCTCGGTGAGGGTCTCTGTTTCGCGTGCGAGCAAAAGACCCGCGACCGCAGGCAGAAACCCGGTGACCCCAACAGTGGACGCGTGCGCTCTATGCGCTGCGCCGAAGGCGTCGTTCACGTAGATGTCCGCGAGATCGGCAAGGGCACGCGAAAACTCCGGGTCGTTGCTACTCTCGCCGGAATGAAAGCGGACGTTTTCGAGCATCAAAATCTCTCCGTCCACCATCCGCGAAACAGCCTCAGTGGCTTCTTTCCCCACGATGTCGTCGACGAATACGACGTTGCGCCCCATCAGGCGCTGCAATACCCGCCGCACCGGTCTCAGTGAATATTGGGGATCGGGTTGTCCTTTTGGACGGCCAAGGTGGCTCATCACGATGACCCGCGCTCCATGATCGACAAGGTAGCGCAGGGTGGGCAGCGCGGCCCTCACACGAGTGTCATCGGTAACCGCACCTTCGTGCAAAGGAACGTTGAAGTCGACTCTGACAAGCACTTTCTTGCCCCGTACATCCACATCCTTGATAGTCTTCTTGTCAAACATGGCGCTTTCGACCCCTTAGGCCATCATGTACTTGACGAGGTCATTGACGCGGTTGCTGTAGCCCCACTCGTTGTCGTACCACGCGATGCACTTCACGAAGTTTCCTTCGCCGCCCATAACCATAGTCTGCAGCGAATCGAAAACGGATGAGGCGGGGTTGCCAACAACATCCACCGAAACAATAGGATCCTCGCAGTACTCAAGGATGTTCTTCATCGGCCCTTCCGCCGCCGCCCTCATCGCGGCGTTGATCTCCTCGGCGGTTACATCCCGTCCAAGCTCGGCGACGAGGTCAACCACGGAACCATCGGGGGTAGGAACGCGCATGGACATGCCGTCTACCTTGCCCTTGAGGTCGGGCACGACTAGACCTATCGCCTTGGCGGCACCGGTCGAGGTCGGAATGATCGACATTGCGGCAGCGCGCGCGCGGCGCAGGTCCTTGTGGGGCAGGTCGAGGATGTTCTGGTCGTTTGTGTAGCTGTGGATCGTGTTCATGAAGCCCCTTTTGACGCCGAAGGAGTCCCGCAGAACTTTGACGACGGGCGCTAGGCAGTTCGTCGTGCAAGAGGCGTTGGAGACCACATGGTGCCGGGCCGCATCGTACTCCTCATGGTTCACACCCATGACGATCGTAATGTCCTCGTTCGAGGCGGGCGCCGAGATAAGCACCTTCGAGGCGCCTGCGTCGATGTGCGCTTTCGCTTTTAGCGCGTCGGTGAAAAACCCGGTCGCCTCGACTACGACATCGACTCCGAGAGCTCCCCATCCAAGGTTGCCCGGATCACGATCGGACATGACCTTGACGAAGCGGCCTTCCACCAGGATTCCGTCGTCTGCGGCCTCAACCTTTTTGGCGAAGCGTCCATGGATCGAATCGTACTTCAGCAGATGTGCAAGCGTCTTGGCGCTCGTCAGATCGTTGACCGCCACAACCTCGACAGCCGGATCAAACTCCATCGCCCGAAACACCAGACGTCCTATACGACCGAACCCGTTGATACCAACCTTGATCGTCACTGTTACCTCCTTCTGCAGCCTGGGCTGCCCTCAGCCTTCACCTGCGGCGACCCGCTCTCCGGGATCCCGCGTGCTAGCGCTTACGCTTCCCCTCCCGAGACTCGCCGAGCCAAATCGGTGATCCTCCGAACCCTATGATATACCGCTGACTTCGACAGCGGCGGCTCGGCAAGCTCTCCGAGCTCTCTCAAACTCACCTCGGGATTCTCCAGACGCAAGTATCCCAAATCTCGCAGCGCCGGTGGAAGATTTTCCAGACCGATGAGTTTGTCCAGCAGCTCAATCGCCTCGATCTGCTCGAGTGAGGCGTCCGCCGATTTTGACAAGTTCGCGGTTTCCGCATTTACGAGTCTGTTTATCTCGTTACGCATGGACTTTACCACTCTTACGTTTTCAGTGCGCAGCAGTGCCGAGTGCGCACCGGCCAGAGCGAGAAACATCACTATGGGCTCGGCTCCTTTGAGATAGGCAGTGTGAAGTTCCCGTCGCTGCGATACCTTCGCTTGTATTTCGAATCGCCGCATCAACATCGAAAGATCCTCGGCCACCTGCCTGGAATCCGCCGTCAGCTCAAAGTGAAAATCGCCGTGCGGATCAGCGACAAATCCTCCGCCGAGAAAAGCGCCCCGCAGGCAAGAGATGGCGCAACAGTTTCTGCGCACTACTCGCGGAAGGATTCCGCGCGTCAGATTCATCGAATCATCGAGTATGCCGAGTTCGTTTAGCGCCTGCGGCAGGCGGGGTTGATCAATCACGGCTATCAGGTAGTTATTCGTCTTGTGTAGGATGCTCCGCCTCACCGTGATCTCGGTCTTGAGCTCATATAGGCGATGCAGGAGCTTGACCATCTTGCGTGCAACCGGCGCCGTCTCGGTAGCCAGCTCCAGCTGAAAGCGCTCGGGTCCTGCGATATGAAGCGTGCCCTCTATGCGGACCAGGGCGGCCAACTCGGCCTTCTGACAGCACAGTTTGCCGGGCTCTACCCGCGAAAGCTCATCTTTTACTTCGGCGGTAAACGACATTTAGCCTATGGCCTCCGCGAGTCCGCGCTCCAGCCGCTCGTATGAGTGCCTGTACGGGTTTCGGGCATCGGTCATCTCCATCGCGAGAACGGTTGGCGTCAGCTCGGCGATCCGCGCCTCGACGTCCTTGTCGGCGGTCACTGCTTCGATGACGCCCGTGAGCCTTCTTTGCTCTCCGGGTACCGTCGACGCCAAGGTTCTGTGAACAAGCACAGCGTCAAGCGCGCCTTCGAGTCCATAATCCACAAGCACCTTGACGTGGTCGTATGCGTCCATGCCGCTTGTCTCGCCCCGTTGATTTGCCACATTGCAAACGTATACGCGCCGTGCGCCGGATTCGCGGATCGCCTGTGCCACACCCGCTACAAGCAGATTTGGCAGGATGCTCGTGAACAAGCTGCCCGGGCCGATCACGAGGATATCCGCCGAGGATATCGCCTCGATTGCGGGCGCATAGGCTGGCGGGAGCTCCGGGTCGAGCCGGATGTCAGCAAACGGCCCGGCGGAGCGAGCCAGCCGAGCCTGCCCGGAGATGGTCGTTCCTTCGGCGTCGGTGGCAAGCAGCCTGACATCCGTAAGGGTGCATGGAAGCACCCTGCCTCGCGATCCAAGCAGGCCGGAAGCCGCTTCGATGGCCTCCGGGAATCCTCGGGTGATATCAGCCAGCGCTGCGATGATGAGATTGCCCAGGGCGTGGCCGGCGAGTCCCTCCCCGTGCGGAAACCGGTACTGGAACAGCCGAGAAGGCAGGCTTTCAGGGTCGGAGAGCGCAACGAGGCAGTTGCGCACGTCTCCGGGCGGAAGCATGCCGAGCTGCTCTCTCAAAAGCCCGCTGGAGCCTCCATCATCAGCCATGGTAACGATCGCGGTGGCCTCGTGCCCGAGATTGAGAAGGCAGCGCAAGACCATCGGCAATCCCGTTCCGCCGCCAATCGCCACCGCTCGCCGCGTCAAACTCTCACCTCCGCGCTCATCGCCCGTGACGCTCCTTGTCGATATCCCTGTGGCTGACAGCAACCGAGTACCCCTCGTCAGTGAGAAACTTCGCGGTCTTTTCGGCGAGAGCCACACTTCGATGAACTCCTCCCGTGCAGCCCAAAGCGATAACAAGGTGCGCCTTGCCCTCCATCACATAGCCCGGTAGCAACATCTCAAGAAGAGAGAACCAGCGCGAAAGGAACTCGGCGGTCTCCTCGCGCTCGAGCACGAACTTCCGCACCTCGTCGTCGAGACCGGTCAGATCACGGAGGGTTGGTAAATAGTAAGGATTTGGTAAGAAGCGCACATCCATCACGATGTCCGCATCGACGGAGACGCCGTGCTTGAAGCCGAACGACGCGACAGTGACCGTAAGGTAAGGCTTGCGGGTGGCCGAGAAAAACCTGTCCTTGAGCGCCTTTCGCAACTGCGACGGCCTGAGCGTGCTGGAGTCTATGATGACATCCGCGCGCGCGCGTATCTCGGCGAGTATTTCGCGTTCGGCCGAAATGCCTTCGAGAACAGAGCCACCCGTTGTGCACAGCGGATGCCGTCGGCGTGTCTCCTTGAAGCGCCGCACGAGAGTTTCGTCATCAGCTTCGAGAAAGAGCAGGCTGTACGCCATGCCGCTGTTTTCCAGATGGCTCAACTCGCCTGAGAGCTCATCGAAGAAGTCCAACGACCGCGCGTCGCAGACCACGGCGATCCGGCGGACCCTGCTGCCGGGCAGCGCCATTAGTCCTACTACCTGCCGGATGAAGCTGGGGGGCAGGTTGTCTATGCAAAAGTAGCCGAGGTCCTCGAACGTGTGTATCGCCTCGGTGCGTCCCGCTCCCGACATGCCGGTGATGACCACGAACTCCGGCGAGGGCACGGTAGGTCCGATTTCCTGATCATCCTCGGGAAGGTCGCATCTTTCGTCCATGGCTCACTCCACCTGTCAACTGCCGAGAACACAAGCCCTGCACCTGAAAGCGGTAGGGCAATCGCCGAAAAACTTCGGCGACAACTCGAAGTATACCCAAGCTCATCCGTTGTCGGAGGCGATATCTTGCACCTGCGCAAGAACAGCGAAAACGTCCTCGGCGACCTCACGAGAGATCCCGGGCACAGCCGCTATCTGCTCGACGTCCGCCGAGCGCAAACGCTTGACGGAGCCAAACGCTTTCACCAGCGCTTTCTTGCGCTTCGGGCCAACTCCGGGGATGTCATCGAGCACGCTCGCTGTCATCGCCTTGCCGCGAAGCTCCCGATGGTAGGTCACCGCGAACCTGTGCGCCTCATCACGAATCCGCTTCACCAGGTAAAGCGACGCCGAGCCGGCAGGCAGCCTCACGGACTCGTCAAATCCGGGGACGAACAGCTCCTCCTCGCGCTTGGCGAGAGCGACCACGGGCACTTCGGACACGCCCGCCTCGGCCAACGCTTTTAACGCCGAGGAAAGCTGTGGCTTCCCGCCGTCAACGATAACGAGATCCGGAACGCGGCCAAAGCGCTCGTCGGCAAGGCGTTCGGGGGCGAATCGCCTTCGGAGCACCTCGGCCATCATACCCACGTCATCAGAGCCCTCGCTTTGGGACCGGACCCTGAAGCGGCGATAGGCGGACACATCCGACCTGCCCTCGGCGAACACCACCATAGATCCCACCGAGTGCCGACCATGCAGTGTAGAGATGTCGTAGCACTCGATCCGCATTGGCGGCTTCTCGAGGGCCAGCGCGCTTTCGAGCTGTATGAGGGCGAGATTGAGTCGCTCGTCGTCGTAGCGGGTGCGCATCTTGTGGCGCAGCAAGGTGTGCCGCGCGTTGATGGAGGCCATCTGGAGCAAGGCGAGCTTCTCGCCCTTCCTGGGAACGCTTATCCGGACGCGCCGACCTCTTAGCCCGGAAAGCCACTCTTCGAAAAGCTCCCTGTCCTCGGGCGCGTGCTCCAGCAGCACCTCGCGCGGAACGTAAGCGGTCCCGTCGTAGTAGCGCAGCAAGAAGCCCTCGACGAGCTCCTCGGCGGTTATATCCATACCCTTGTCGAGAACGAACTCGTTGCCGACAAGGACCCTGCCTTCCCGCACGACGAAAACCTGGACTCCGGCGATAGTCTCCTCCCGATGGATGCCGATGACATCGACATCGAGCGCCCTGGACGAGACGACCTTTTGCTGCTGCTGCAACACCTTTAGCGCCTCGAGCCTGTTGCGGAATCGCGCGGCGCGCTCGTAATCGAGCTCCTCGGCGGCGTTGCGCATCCGGGATTCAAGCTCATCAGCCACCTCGCTATGGCGGCCACGCATAAAGCCGATGACTCTTTGCACCGTCGCCGAGTACTCCGCCGAGGAAACCGCGCCCACACAGGCTCCCGGCCCCTTGCCGACGCTGTAATCGAAGCAGGCACGGTCGGTCGGATTCCCGCCTCGCGCTATCAACCGCTTCCACTCCACACACGACGCGCTGCATATCGGGTAGACCCTCCGGACCGCCTCGATCGTTGCGCGCGCCGCGCGGGAGTCGGTGTAAGGCCCGAAGTATGTGGTCCCTTCGCGATGCTTCTCGCGCGTGAACTTGATCGCCGGAAACGCATCCGTGGTGGTCAGCGCGATATACGGATAACTCTTGTCGTCCTTGTAGTCTACGTTGAACGTCGGCGAGAACTGCCGGATGAGGTTCTTCTCGAGGATCAGTGACTCGATCTCCGTGTCGGTGACGACATAATCGAACGCGGTCACCTGGCTCATGAGCAGCGGAGTCATCTCCCGATCGTCCTGCCCGGCCACGTACTGCCGCATGCGCTTGCGAAGTGACTTCGCCTTCCCGACGTAGATAACGGTACCCGCCGAGTCCTTCCAAAGGTAGACGCCGGGAGAGTCCGGGACGCCTGATAGCTGCTCGGCCAATGATGTGTGCGTCTCGGCCATCTTCACCTCACCGGAACATGAGCGATGACTCTGCCGAGATGCCGAGCGTCCACGACATAGGCGCGCTGCTTGACCCAGCCCCATCCATGCAGAGAGCCATCGACAAGCGCCGCATCGCCTTCTTCTCCGGCAAGCCAGTAGATCTTGCCGTCGGAGTGCGAGTAGGCAAGCCACCTTTGGGGAGCAAGGGTCTCGAGTGCCCCGTCGTGTGCATAGCTGATGCCGTCCTTGCCGGCGGCGCTGACAACTTTATGCACCGCCGAGCCACGTCCGGCTGGACCCGCCAACTCGAAATCCAGCTCCTGCGTCCGCTTCAAGTCTGTGATTTCACGAGCGGGCAACTCTCCGTTTGCGGCCGGAACCATCTGCCGCAAGACTGGCAGATCGGAGTCCTGTGCTGGACGGGACTCCCGTATGTAGAGCGCCAGTTCATGCGCCGGCCGCAACAGAGTGCCGAGGCCCTCTCCTTCCAGGGCCATGGCGGCAAGCGCGATACCCCTGACCCGCTCGACCTGCCCGGCTCCTTGCGGCGAGGGGGCGTCGCTTAGCTCGGCACGCACTTCGCGCACGGCTATCGCACCTACCGACGGGGTAGCGGCAAGTCGCCTCAGCGTCTCGCTCGCACGCTGGGTCCATACTCGGCCTGCCTCGCCTCCCGGCTGCATCGCGGGAATTCCGGGTGCCGCTCTTCGCATCGACTCGACTTCATTGGCCAGGGCCGCGATGTTTTCTCGCGCAGGGCTTTCATCATCAAGCACGCCAAACATCCGGTTCTTTTCATCGAGGTAGTGTCCGGGCGCCTCTACCGACACGCTGGTGACCGGGCCGAAAAAACCCGGCCCGTTTTGCGGTCTTGTCTCCCGCAGCAAAATAGCGAAGCGCGCCGATCCTTCAGGCTCTAAAACGACCGCCTGTAGTTCTTGAGCCGCTGTTAGCTCTTGTTCCGTCGGCGCCTCGGCCGACGCGGTCAGGAAGGTGAAGTTCGCGGCCCTGCGCAAGGCCGAGGCATCATCGGCGCTGATCGCCGAGCGCACGTCAGCGCCGCTCCACTCGACCTGCAGCAGCGGCTGATCGACCTGAAAGAGCTGCACCATGTAGGTCTCGGAGTCCGGAAACCCGGCCGCAACGGCTGCAACGGCGGCTTGCATCGCGATCTCGATGTCCGCCGAGGTATCGATCGCCGGCACCGACACCCTCACGAGCGTCGCATCGCGCCACAGCCCCACCGAGGCATGCTCGATCCCGGCGATACGCAAGGCGCGCAGGGTGGTCTCGGCAGGCGCAGAGGGCGCAAGCGGCCTCACCTCGAAGTCGCCGTGCGGAGAGCGGAGCTGCCCCATGTAGATCGCGAGCACCAGGGCCGCCGAGGCAACCAGGGCGACCAGAGCGCCTATGGACCGCGTCAACATGTGCGGGCCGCGCTTCACTTTTGACGCCCCCTTCTTTCCAGTGCCGCCGAGAGAAACCGCCCCGTGTGGGAGCTTTCGCACTTTGCGACCTCCAACGGTGTGCCGGTTGCGACTATCTGCCCGCCTCGATTCCCGCCCTCAGGACCTAGATCTATGATGTGATCAGCGCTTTTTATCACGTCCAGATTGTGCTCAATGACGAGCACAGTGTTACCGGCATCCACCAGCCGCTGCAGTACGGCAAGCAGTTGGCGTACATCGTCGAAGTGAAGTCCCGTGGTCGGCTCGTCGAGTATGTAGAAGGTTCTTCCCGTACTGCGCCGCTGCAATTCGCTCGCCAGCTTGACCCTTTGGGCCTCGCCCCCGGAAAGGGTGGTGGCCGGCTGTCCCATACGCAGGTATCCAAGCCCGACGTCGTGAAGCGTCTGAAGCTTCCGCCTAACCTGCGGGATGTTCTCGAAGAAGTGAAGCGCCTCCTCGACCGTCATCTCCAGCATGTCGTAAACGTTCTTGCCGCGATAGGTCACCTGCAGAGTTTCTCGGCTGTATCTTGCGCCCTTGCATACCTCGCACTTGATATAAACGTCGGGGAGAAAGTGCATCTCTATCTTTATCTGGCCATCGCCCTTACAGGCCTCGCATCGACCGCCTCTGACATTGAAGGAGAAGCGGCCGGGAGCATAACCACGGGCGCGAGACTCCGGAGTACTGGCGAGAAGCGAGCGGACGTCGTCCCACACCCCGGTGTATGTGGCGGGATTGGAGCGAGGCGTGCGACCTATCGGTGACTGGTCGATGTCGATGACCTTGTCGATCGCCTCGCAACCGAGCAGAGAGCGAAACTTACCGGTCCGGCGCCGTGCCCTGTGGATCCTGTTTGCGAGCGCGGGCGAAAGAGTATCCGAGACAAGCGAGCTCTTTCCGCTTCCACTTACGCCCGTGACGACGGTCAGCGTACCGAGGGGAAGCTCGACATCGATGTCTTTGAGGTTGTTCTCCGATGCGCCAATCACCGAGATTGCGCCCTTATTCGGCTGACGCACACTCTCCGGAGTCGGAATGGCTCGTGCCCCGCTAAGGTAGGCGCCTGTCAGCGAATCCTCGCAGCGCAACATCTCCTCCGGCGGCCCCGCGCATACGATCTTTCCGCCATGCTCACCAGCTCCCGGGCCCATATCCACAACAAAGTCTGATGCGCGGATCGTCTCCTCATCATGCTCTACAACAATTACAGTGTTGCCGAGGTCGCGCAAACGCTCCATCGTCGATATCAATCGCGCATTGTCGCGCTGGTGCAGGCCTATCGACGGCTCATCTAGGATGTAGAGCACTCCCATCAGGCCCGACCCGATCTGGGTAGCCAGCCTTATTCGCTGGGCTTCACCGCCGGAAAGCGTCGCGGTGGCACGCTCGAGGGTAAGGTAGTCCAACCCCACGTCGACAAGAAAGCGCAGCCGCTCCACGATCTCCTTGATAACTCTGGAGGCGATGTGCGCGTGCCGCTCAGAGATTGTCGCCGTCTCAAAGAAGTTCAGTGACTCCTTGGCGCTCATCGTAGTGACCTCGAAGATGTTCTTATCGGCGAAGGTCACCGCAAGTATCTCGGGCTTGAGGCGCGCGCCCTTGCAAGACTTGCAGGGAATCACCGCCATGTACTCTTCGAGCTTGTCCCTGACCGCGTCTGACTCCGACTCTGAGTGGCGGCGAATAACGCTCGCGAGCGCGCCCTCGTAGCGCGAATACCAGTGAGTGTCCCTTCCGTCGCGCGTGACGTAGTCCACCCTTATGCGTGTGTCGCCGAGCCCCTCAAGAAAGGCAGCTTGCGCCTTTTTCGGTAGTTCATCCCAGGGCGTGCTCACAGATACCCCGAGGTGCTTTGCGACCGCCGCCACAAGCTGCGGGTAGTAGGTCATGCCTCCCGAGAAGGGCTTGATCGCCCCCCTTTCCAACGACAGGGATCCATCCGGCACGATCAGCGATGGATCCGCCTCGAGCCGGGAGCCGAGTCCCGCGCAGTCGGGGCACGCCCCGTAGGGGCTGTTGAACGAGAAATCCCTCGGCGCAAGTTCGTCCATCGAGACTCCATGCTCCGGGCACGCGAGCGCCTGGGAGTAGGTCTGCTCTTCGCCATCGACGACGGCGATTACGGCGATTCCGCCGGCTAGTCGCAGCGCGGTTTCGATGCTATCCGTCAGGCGGGTGCGAAGAGAGTCCTTCATCACCAGCCGATCGACGACGACCTCAATGTCGTGCTTGTACTTCTTGTCCAAAACAATCGTCTCATCGAGCGAACGGCTCTCCCGGTCCACGCGCACCCGCGTGAAGCCTTCGCGCTTCAGGTCCTCCAAAAGCTTGCTGTGCTCACCCTTTCGGCCCCTGACGACAGGTGCCAGTACCAAAAAGCGCGTACCCTCGGGCAGCTCCATCACACGATCGACAATCTGATCGCTGGTCTGGCGCTCAATCGGCAGCATGCACACCGGGCAGTGCGGGATTCCAACGCGCGCGAACAGCAAGCGCAGGTAGTCGTAGATCTCTGTAACCGTACCGACCGTGGAGCGGGGATTACGACTTGTGGTCTTCTGGTCGATAGAAACCGCGGGGGAGAGCCCTTCGATATGATCGACATCGGGCTTGTCCATCTGGCCGAGGAACTGCCGGGCATACGCAGAAAGCGACTCCACATATCGTCGCTGGCCCTCGGCATAGATCGTGTCGAACGCCAACGAAGACTTGCCGGAGCCGGAAAGCCCTGTGATGACTACCAGCTTGTCGCGGGGAATATCTAGGTCGAAGCCTTTAAGATTGTGTTCGCGCGCACCGCGGATGGATATAAAATCCAGTGGCATGATAAAACCTGTCTCCAAACTTTTTGCCGATTTCTGACAACATCCCATTGTACCTCGTAAGCTGAAATAACAGCGAAATGGAGGCCAGATGACTAATCGAGTCTATACCCGCCGAGGAGACCAGGGCGAGACTTCACTTCTCGGCCAGGGGTCCGTTCCAAAGAGCGATCCAAGGATCCACGCACTGGGCGAGATCGACGAAGCCGCCTCGGCGATTGGACTTGCGCGCGCGGCGCTATGCGCTTCGACCGCCACCGATATTAGACTGGACGAGGCGCTTCAAAACGCTCAGCGCTGCCTTTCCGAGTGTGCCGCGCTTATCGCTGCGCCTGACAACAGCGATGCGGGTAGCACTGGAATCGACCCGGAAAAGATCGCCTCACTGGAGTGCTTCATCGACGACTTTTCGCGGATCACCGGCGGTATGCCGCAAGAGTTTGTCCTGCCGGGCGAGTGCGAGAGATCCGCACGCCTGCATCTGGCCAGATCAGTCGTAAGGAGGGCTGAGCGCAGTGTCGTCGCGCTGTTCGAAGATAAGTCCGCTGCCGCAGGCGTGCTTGCGTACATGAACAGGCTCTCAGACGCCCTCTTCACGATGGCGGTTTACGTGAGCACGGCGCGAGAGGTCAATCCCGCCGATTGAGCGGCGAGTAACCGAATGGCTCACCGCTTATCGCGTCTTAGCGGGTGCTCGGCTCGGCAAAGCCGCCGTCTATCTTAATGGGCTATTATTGCTGGCTTCAAATTATCCGATGATAGTATATGCTGAAACTCACTCAGATTTGGGGAGCGCGTCGCGTGGATTTTATCCAAAAGTATGATCTCCTACTTGGACGCCTAGCGGAGTACGAAAGCGTTCTGGTCGCCTATTCTGGCGGCATAGATTCTACGCTTCTGGCCGTGGCTGCCCACGTCGTGCACGGGCATCGTTGTCTTGCCGTGCTCGCCTCAAGCGACACCTATCCCGCACACGAAGTCGAGTACGCAAGCGCTTTAGCGTCCGATCTTGGATTGCGCTTGTTTCAGGTAGAGACCCATGAGCTTGTCGATCCGAAGTTCCGCAGAAACGACATTGATCGCTGCTATTACTGCAAATCCGAACTGTTCAGCCTGCTTCGAACCGTGGCGGACCACAAAGGCCTGCGTCACGTGGTAGATGGATCGAACCTGGATGACCTTGCCGACTTTCGTCCCGGCACCCGCGCGGCAAAAGAATACGGGGTATTGAGTCCGATGGCGGATGCCGGCCTGACGAAAGACGATATCCGCAACATAGCCTCCTCTCTCGGATTGCCGAACTGGGACAAGCCATCGATGGCGTGTCTGGCTTCCCGCTTTCCTTACGGCGAAGAGATCACCGAAGGCAAGCTCAATCGCGTGGCCGCCGCCGAGGCTGCGATCCGAGCACTGGGCTTTCGCCAACTCCGGGTGCGCGCCCACAGCGATCTGGCCCGACTGGAGGTGGGGCCAGATGAGTTTGAGCGCGCATGGGAGACGAGAGCTGAAATTGCGTCAGCCCTCAAATCGGCGGGTTTCACTTTTGCGGCGGTGGACCTGGAAGGGTACCGCTCTGGAAGCCTGAACGAAGGCCTCGACTCAGAGCAGCGGGAGATACTCCTCCAGCTCCCAGGAGGTCACTCTGCTGCGATATGAGTCCCACTCAATGCGCTTGTTACGCACGTACCAGCTGAAGAGCGGCTCGCCGAGAGTCTCCCTCAGCAGCTCGCTATTCTCCAGCGCCTTAACCGCATTGATGAGATCCCCGGGCAGTCGCCCGATACCGCGCTCAGAACGCTCGGCGTCGCTCATCTCATAAACATCTTCGACCACGTCAGGCTCGAGAACCATGCCCTTTTTAATTCCGTCGAGGCCGGCCGCAAGCATTACGGCAAAAGCCAGATAGGGGTTGCAGGCGGGATCCGGAGACCTCAACTCAATACGAGTGGCCTTCTCCTTCCCCGGCTTATACATCGGAACCCGCACCAGCGCAGAGCGGTTCCTGTGAGCCCAACAAACATGTACCGGGGCCTCGAAGCCGGAAACGAGACGCTTGTAAGAGTTGACCCACTGGTTGGTGATAGCGGTAATCGCGGGCGCGTGATGTAAGATGCCCGCAATATACCCTTTCGCTTCCGCCGAAAGGTGGTGCTGGTCGCTTGCATCAAAAAACGCATTCTTGTCGCCGCGAAAGAGTGACTGATGCACGTGCATTCCACTGCCGGCCTCACCATACATGGGCTTGGGCATAAACGTCGCATAGACGCCGTTTTGCTGCGCGACCTCCTTGACGACAAGTCGATAGGTCATAACGATATCGGCCATACGCAAAGCCTCGCTGTAGCGCAGGTCTATCTCGTGCTGACTCGGGCCAACCTCGTGATGACTGTACTCGACCTGGATGTCGAAGCTCTTTAGGGAGCGGACCGTCTGCTTGCGTAAGTCCACGCCGATATCCCGCGTAGTCATGTCGAAGTATGAGGCCTTGTCCAGCAACTTCGTCGAAGTGTCGTCCTCGAAGTAGTAGTACTCGAGCTCGGGACCGGCATAAAACGTGTAGCCTTCTTCGGCGGCCTTACGCAGCGTGCGCTTCAGTACATACCTGGGATCACCCTCGTAAGGCGAGCCATCAGGCTTGTTGATGTCGCAAAACATGGTGGCCACAAGTTGCCCCTCGTCTCTCCAGGGCATGATCTTGAGTGTGGAGGGGTCCGGCATCGCGATCATGTCGGATTCCTGGATACGCGCAAATCCCTGGATCGACGAGCCGTCGAAACCCATTCCTTCATTCATGGCCACATCGATTTCGTCAACCGATATGACAAACGTCTTGAGAAAGCCCAGAACATCAGTGAACCACAGGTGAATAAACTCTATTTCGCTATCCTTTATTGCCGCAATCGCTTCTGCCCGTTGCGTATCTGACACGTTAGCCCCTTTCGCATGGCTTACGATGATGAAGTCGCTGATTTTGCGCCGTCCACCGAACAAACATGACTTTACGTAGGATATTCCCAAGCGCCAACAAAATAAAGGGCAAGACGCACAATCGTTACTCGGAGATGACCCGTATCGCGCTTCTGAGCACCTCCGGTATCTTAGACCAGACGCGCTGCGGCTGCAGCATCTGCCTTGCTATCAGGCGAGTAGCGTACGGCCTCGCGGCTTTGGCAATGTCGATGTCCGGGTATATCGATCTGCAAACGCCGTCAACGGTGACCAGTGCCTTGATGAGAAGCCCGTAGCCAGCCGGGATCTTTACCCTGAAGTCAGCGAGTATCGAGAGAAATCCTATCGCGAAACCGCGAACGTCGGAGCCGCCGGGATTTGCGATCGTTCGCTGCATGAGCGCAGCGACACTACTTCGGACCTGTGCCTCCCTGTCTTCCGGGATAAGCAAGCCTAGCTCGGCGCTGTAACGAACCGCCCTATCGGCGTCGCCGTAGACAGTAGCGGCGAGCACCTGCGCAATGGCTATCCTTTGAGCCGGCTCGGTCTTACCGACTATCCCGAAGTCCAGGTAGCAGATGCGCGAATCCGGCGTGACAAACAGATTGGCGGGATGAAGATCGGCGTGAAATCTGCCGAGGACAAGAACTTGTCGCATGAAGACTTCCGCTCCATGAAGAGCCAGCCCGTAAGCATCCACGCCCGCGCGCTCGGCATCGGTGATATCGGTAAGCCGCCAGCCTTCCACATACTCCATCGTCAGAACCCGGCTCGTCGAACGCGACCACACCACTCCGGGTACCGCGACAAGCGCGTCTTGCCGGAAATCGAAGCCGAACCTGTCCGCGACACGGCCCTCGTTCCGCAGGTCGACCTCGTTCCGCAACGATTGCGCGAACTCGTCAATCGTGCCGACAATATCCATCCTTCGATCGAGCCCGGCTTTACCGATGGCCATAGCCAGCCTGCGGACAATCGCAAGATCGTTTTCTATCGTCTCCTCAATGCCCGGTTTTACCACCTTCACAACCACCTCGGCACCGGCACACAGGCTCCGGCCGCAGGTCATGCGATAATCTTGCGCAAGACGCGCCCGGTGGACCTGCGCTATCGACGCCGAGGCAAGCGGCTGCGGGTCGATCGACTCGAACAACTCGCTCGGCGGACACCCGAATTCGCTTTCTATGATATCGAAGACCGACTGCGTCGAAACAGGCGGAACCGAGTCCTGCAATCGTTCGAGCTCAAAGACGGTTTCCGCCCGGAAGATATCGGGGCGCACGGAAGCAAGCTGCCCAAGCTTGATAAAGGTCGGGCCGAGCTCCTCGCAAGCGAGTCTCATCTGCCGAGCGATCACGGCCCGGCGCTGAGGCGGCGGCGCAAGGCCAAACCACGAGCCCACGGCGGCCACAAGTGCCCTGCGGGAAAAAACAGTGAGGATCTGTAGCCCTCGACCCGGCATAGAAACCTACTCTCCGGACGAAGTTGTGCGCTTCGCGATCATATCCAAAGTCGCGCTCATCGATTCGATGCGACCTTTGAGCTCTGCCACTTCGAAGCGCAGCTCATCGATTTTGTCGCCCTCCGAGGCGGTGCGCCCATCCGGGTCTGATCCACCTGCCGCGAGTTCGTTTTTGAGGCGATCCTTCTCTTCCGCGATTATCGCCGAGAGTCCATCCACGAAGGCCTCCGGGCCGGTTTTCATCGCCTCAGGGGTCACACTACTCCCGCGCTCAACCGCTGCCTTCCATCCTTCATCCGCAGTCTCGTGAACAAGCGCCCAGGCTGCAAGAAAACGCATAAACTGTTCGTTTGTAACCATTATCAATCCTCCTGATCGTGCTAAGGCCGCACAGCCCCTACAGATTCGTCTATGTCAGATCTCTTCGCAAGAACACAACCACGGCAATGGCCAGCGACACAATAGTCGCACCGCCATAGACCCACCATATCTCCGGCGAAACCACGCCGTCGTTTATTAATACCCCAGGCTGCCAATATTCGAAGATATTCACCGGCCGCAAGTTATCGGCGAGCTCCGCGAATTGCGATATGGCTTGCAAAATCCACATAACCACCAAAAGCGAGCCGGTAATCGCTCCGGGAAGACCACCGCTGCTCATCGCCGATGACAGCATAAAAGCGAAGCTGCCGACGGTGAGCACGAACAGGAACCCTGTGGCATAGAGCAGTGCGATAGTGCGGCCGGGAAGCTCGATGTTGTACTGTTCTCCGAAAATCTGAATAGGCGCGAACGAAGCCACCGTTAGCACCGCCGCGTATATCACCAATCCTACTATGCGCGTGAGCACAAACTTTATACGAGCGATCGGCTGGACGATCAAAAGCTCCATGGTGCCCGCCGCGATTTCGCTGGCGACAGCCTTGGCCGCATAAACGATCATCGCGGCAGCAACGATAATGATCCACCCGGAACCAAGGTATTCGACTTGAAAGTATGACCCCAACGTGCCGAACTCGATATCAGCTGAACCCGCAAATGCGACAAGCATCTCTGGGGGCATCGCTTCGATCATTTCGAAATACTCTTCACCGAGAATCGACCAGTACCATATCATCACCCAGGAGTAGGCCAGTAGCCCGAAGCTGAACCAAAACAGACCAATTCGGCGTTGCCGCAACGTGCCCAATAGCAGATTCAGGTTCATGTTCGATCGACTTCCTTCCGGCGGTCGGGCAGATCCGCTTCGCTTTCGCCTACAACCGCCTCCTTACGGTAGTAGTCGACAAACGCCTCTTCGAGCGACTCGTGTTCGATCACGAGATCGTCCACTTCGTAAGCGGAAAGCCGCTTCAGTAATCGATCGATACCTTCTCCTTCAACTTTGGCGGCGACCTTTCTGGGGCTAAGAATCGTGATGTCCTTCACCCCAGGCACATCGGAAAGCGCCTCTGCCCCGACGGGTTCGTGAAAGGTGACCTCGAGCTTGCGCAGACGTTTTCTAAGCAGCGACTCAACATGATCCTCGGCGACCAGACGCCCCTCCTTGATGATCCCGACCGTTGTACAAACACGCTCGACTTCAGAGAGTATGTGGCTTGAGAGAAACACGGTGGCGCCCGCGGCGACGCGCTCGGAAACGATGTCGAAGACCACTTCCTGGTTCAAAGGATCCAATCCGCTTGTCGGCTCGTCGAGCATCAGCAGCTCAGGGTCGTGCATCAACCCCAGCACAAGCGCCAACTTCTGACGGTTTCCCTTCGAAAGCTCACGAACGCGGCGACCCTGATCAAACGCCAGCCGCTCGATCAGCTCACCAGTCAGCGAGCCCGGCCCTCCTCGGAAACGCGAGATGTAATCGATATGCCACCGGCCGGTCTCCTTCTCGTACAACTTGACCTCGCCAGGCACGTAGCCGATGCGCCGCCGAAGTCCGGCTCCGTCCAGCTTCACTCGTTCCCCAAGCACAAATGCTTCTCCAGAGGTGGCTTGCAGCATGCCGAGAAGGCACCGGATCGTTGTGGTCTTCCCGGCGCCATTTGGACCTAGGAATCCATAGGTGGAGCCGCGCTCAACGGTAAGGCTCAGGCCATCGATACCACGCGACTTGCCGTAGTACTTGGTGAGATTCTTGCACTCAATCGCGGCCGAGCCCATGGCATCTCCCTCTCACTTGCGGTGGCGCTTGCTCTTTCCATGTCCCGAACCCCGTCTGGCTCCCTGCTTGAGGCGACCGATGACCTCGTCCTCGGTCAGTCGCTCAATCTCCACTTTAAGCTTTACTATCTGGTCGCGCAATCTTGCCGCGCTCTCAAAATCCAGCGCCTCTGCCGCTGCTAACATCTCTTCCTCCAGTGTGGAGAGTATTCTCATGACCTCAGATCGTGGAAGAGCCGAGAGCTCTTTGGCTGCCTGAGCCGCGGTCGTGTACTCGGCCTGTCCTTCTCGGACATACTGCACGATGTCCGAGATCGCTTTGCGCACCGACTTCGGCTCAATACCATGCTTCGCGTTGTACTCGAGCTGTATCTCCCTGCGTCGGTCGGTCTCCTCGATTGCCAGCCGCATCGATTCGGTCATCCTGTCCGCGTAGAGTATGACCTGCCCTGACACGTTGCGCGCCGCACGGCCGATAGTCTGTATAAGCGACCGGTGGTTGCGCAGAAACCCCTCCTTGTCGGCGTCCAAGATCGCCACCAGGGAAACTTCGGGCAGATCAAGTCCTTCACGCAATAGATTGATACCCACAAGGCAATCAAATTCGCCGAGGCGCAAATCCCTCAAGATATCGATTCTGTCGAGCGTGCCGATGTCGGAGTGCAAATACCTCGTGGCTACGCCCTGCTCTATCAGATACTCCGTCAGATCCTCGGCCATCTTCTTGGTAAGGGTTGTCACCAAGGTGCGCTCATCGCGCTCTACACGCTCTTTGACTTCCCCGATCAGGTCGTCGATCTGCTCCTTGACGGGACGCACAACGACCTGCGGATCGACAAGCCCGGTGGGGCGAATAATCTGCTCCACGACCTGCTGGGTTACTTTCGCCTCCCAATCGCCAGGGGTCGCCGAGACATGGACGATCTGATGCGCCCTCGCGCCAAACTCGTCGAAGCGCAATGGCCGGTTGTCGAGCGCGCTTGGAAGCCTGAACCCGTGTCCCACCAAGGTAAGCTTCCTGGACCTGTCGCCTTCGTGCATCCCCCGGATCTGGGGCACCGTAACATGACTCTCGTCGATAAAGCACACGAAGTCCTCGGGAAAATAATCTATGAGCGTGTTGGGTGGCTCACCCGTGCGCCTTCCGTCAAGGTGGCGGGAGTAGTTTTCGATCCCTGAGCAAAATCCCATCGTCTCAAGCATCTCAAGGTCGTATCCAACCCGCATCTCCAGCCTCTGGGCCTCAAGCAGCTTGCCGTCTGCCTTCAATTCTTTCAGCCGTCCCGACAACTCCTCCTTGATAGTCTTCAGCGCCGAGGCGAGCTTTTCCGGCGCGGTGACATAGTGCGTCGCGGGCCAAATCGGTAACCACTTGAAGGTGACCATCACTTCGCCGGTAACAGGTTCGAACTCGGCGATGCTTTCTATTTCATCACCGAAAAACTCCACTCTGACAGGGCGGTCCGCGTAAGGCGGAAAAACATCGACGACATCCCCGCGCACACGAAAGGCTCCGCGGGCCAGCTCGTAATCGTTTCGGTCATACTGGATGTCGATGAGATTTCGGATCAGGTCTTCCCTGTCAAGCCTTTCGCCGGCGGTGAGAAAAGCGGCCATTCCGGCGTAATCCTCAGGGGAGCCGATTCCGTAGATGCAGCTCACGCTGGCCACCACCACCACATCACGCCGAGAAAGCAAGGTGGCCGTGGCGGCATGGCGCAACTTTTCGACCTCGGCGTTTATCGACGCGTCCTTTTCGATAAACGTGTCAGTGGTCGGTACGTAGGCTTCCGGCTGATAGTAGTCGTAGTAAGAAACGAAGTAGACGACCGCGTTGTCCGGCATTAGCTCCTTTAGCTCAGCCGCGAGCTGTGCGGCAAGGGTCTTGTTCGGCGCCATAATGAGCGTAGGCCGCTGGGTCGCCTCGATCGTCTTGGCCATCGTGTACGTCTTGCCTGAGCCGGTCACGCCGAGAAGCGTCTGATACTTCAACCCTCTCTCGATGCCCTCCGTCAGTTCCCGGATAGCTTTGGGCTGATCCCCTGCGGGCTGATACTCGGAGACAACGCGGATAGCTCGGCTTTCTCGGCTCTTCAGGCTCTCTTCGCCAAGCACACCTGCCTGGTCAAGTCGTGTCGAGTCGCTCAAGGACGATATCGCCTTTCACTCATTCTCGAAAGCGTCAGGATACAATCGCTCGTACGCATTTTTTGCCCGCATGACACGCAAAACGTAGTGGCGGGTTTCCGGAAACTCGATCGCATCCCTTATGTCGCCGCCTTTGGCGACCCACTCATCGGCGTTTCGCATGCCCGCATTGTACGCAGCCAGCGCGGGTTCGATCTCATTGTACCTTTCCACCAAAAACCGGAAATAGGCACTCCCGAACTCGATGTTCGTCGCAGGGTCAGTGAGTTTTCCTGCCGAGGAGGCAAAGTGCGCGGCCACCGCGTGGTCCATGTCCGCGGCCGTTGATGGTAATAGCTGCATCAGGCCAACAGCACCGGCGGGAGACACGGCATCCGAACGCCACCTTGACTCTCCCTGAATGATGGCGGCCACTAGATAAGGGCTTACTCTGTGCCGCTGCGCGGAATCGGCGATCATCGACCGATACTCCTCGGGCAGAGGATAATACAGGCGTTGCAAAAAATCCGGCCCGCGCAAAAACATAAAGGTCGTTCCCGCCATGAGCGCCAACGCTCCGATGATCACCAGTCGGTACCACACGAAAATGCCTCTACGCGCCACGCAATATCACCGCGTCCCAATACTCTTCCAGCTTGCCGAAAAACTCCTCCCTCGAACCGGTGTTCGATATCACGGTGCTGGCGAGTGCCGATCTCTCAGCATCGCTAGCCTGTGCCGCGATTCTGCGGAGCGTGTCTGAGCGATTCCGCCCTGAAGCCACCGCGCGTGCGATTCGAAGATCCTCGGGGGCCTCGATCGATAACACTGTGTCGGCAAGCTCCGCAAAGGCCGGAGCCTCCGCGAGTAGCGGTACCTCCAGCACAACCACATGTGGAGGGTCCTCCATGAGGCGAAGGCTCGCAATACCTTCGGCGAGCTCGCGCAGTACCGCAGGATGCACGAGGGCGTTCAGCCTCTTTCGCGCCTCTAGGTTGCGAAACACGATGTCCGCAAGTTTGGCGCGCTCAACTTTGCCCTGAGCGTCAAGGATTTCTACGCCAAAGGAATCCACGACCTGCCGATACACGCAGGTTCCCGGATCGAGAAGCTGATGAGCCAGCGCATCGAGTGAAATCCAAATAGCGCCTTTGGACTGGAAAAACTCGCACGCCGTCGACTTGCCGGAGCCTAGGCCACCTGTAACCGCTATGAGATACATCTTCGGCCTCCGGAACGATGATCGAAGGGCTCGGCCCGGCTACCGTGAGCCGTGCTTCAAGCCCTTCGCCAATCGCAAACTTCCATTACGCCCGGTCGGCGCCATCCTCGGTCTCAGAAGCATCCGCGTCGACAGCCTCGGTCTCAGCGACCTCCACGTCGTCAACCTCGACTTCGTCAGCGGCGTCCACGTCGTCGACCTCGGCCTCGGTCTCAACTTCTTCAGTGACTTCCACGTCGCCGGCATCGGCGTCGGTCTCGGTCTCGGTCTCCTCTTTCGGAGGAATCTCGATGACGGTTCCAAGCGCCTCACCGGCCGCCCGCATCGACAGCGAAATCCGTCGGCGGTCAAGATCGACTTCCTGCACCTTGACGTGAACCTGCTCGCCGACAGCAGTGACCTGCTCGGGTGTCTCGACATGTCCCCGCGCCATCTCGGAGATGTGCACTAGGCCCTCGATATCGTTCCCTAGCTCGACAAACACGCCAAACGGCACGATTTTCGTGACCTTGCCCTCCAGAATGGAGCCAATCGGGTACTTCTTGACAAGCTCCTGCCAGGGATCGGGCTGTGTCTGCTTCAGACCAAGCGAGATCCGCTCGCGATCCATATCAACTTCGAGAACCTTAACCTCCACCTTGTCCCCTACCTTGACGACCTCGGAGGGGTGGTTGACGTGGCTCCACGAAAGCTCAGAGATGTGAACGAGTCCGTCTATCCCACCTAGGTCAACGAACGCGCCGAAGTCAACGATGCTCGATACCACGCCCGGCAGTATCTGGCCCTTTGCAAGCTTGCCCAATACCTCGGAGCGCTCATTCTTGCGGCCGTCCTCCAGCACAACGCGACGCGAAAGCACAACGTTGTTGCGATTGCGATCCATCTCGATGACGCGCGCCTCAAGCCTGGTTCCCATATAAGCCAGCAAATCTTTCACGCGGCGTAGATCCACAAGTGAGGCAGGAAGAAATCCGCGTAGACCGATGTCAATGATCAGGCCGCCTTTGACGACCTCGATTACTTCGCCTTCAACATTCTCCCCAGACTCGAATTTCTCCTCGACACTGCTCCATGCACGCTCATACTCGGCGCGCTTCTTCGACAGGATCAGGCGACCATCCTTGTCCTCTTTCTGCAAAACCAGGGCTTCGATTTTGTCCCCTGTAGAGACTATATCGGAAGGATTGGCGTCCTTGCGGATGGAGAGCTCACGCGCCGGGATCACACCTTCGGACTTGTAGCCGATGTCGAGCAGCACTTCATCGCGCTCCACCTTCACTACAGTACCAAAGACCAGATCACCATCGTCGAAATCCGCCATGGTGCCGTCGATGAGGGCATGCATCTCCTCATCAGTGTACTCGGTCTGATCAATCACCGAGCCGTTTTCAAGCTCACTCATTTGGGTTGGACCCCTTCTAATCGGGGCCCCTTCGCATGCTTGGTCGCCTACAGGTTCGAATCGCCAACAGGTCACAATCTTCGCCCACTAAGCTGTCCACACATATCCAGGGCCTACATTACAAACAGACGCCCGTCAGCAAAGCCGAAGGCATCGTCGCACAAGTATACAACTCAATACTGGCTCTTTCCAGCTATGTCAATACTCTGTTTACTTGGCGATAGCCCAATTCTCGCCGCTTGCCACATTTACTTCCAGGGGTACTGAGAGTTCTACGACGCCCCCCATGGCATCGCAGGCAAGCCGAGAAAGCCTCTCGAGTTCATCGGCGGGGCACTCAAAGACCAGCTCATCGTGTACTTGCAGCAGCATCTTGGCATCCATGCCATGCTCGCGAAGACTTTTGTCGACCTCGATCATGGCAAGCTTCATGATGTCGGCGGCGGTTCCCTGCATGGGGTGGTTCATCGCGGTGCGCTCACCGAAGGATCTCAGGTTATAGTTCGAGCTTTTGAGCTCAGGGATGCGGCGCTTTCTGCCGAAAAGCGTGCTCGCGTATCCGTCACGATGCGCGGAGGCGATCGTTTCGTCGAGGTACTCCCTGACCTTGGGGTATGCACGGTAGTAGCGATCTATCATTTCCTGTGCTTCGGCGTGGGAAACCTTCAGTGAGTCGGCGAGCCCATGCGCGCTTTGGCCATATACGATGCCGAAATTTACCGCCTTGGCCCTGAAGCGATATTCGGCCGGAACCTCATCGACCGCAACTCCGAACACGCGCGAGGCTGTCACGGCATGAAAATCCTCACCACTTGTGAATGCCTCGATGAGCCCCGGGTCACCTGAAAGGTGCGCCAAAATCCTGAGCTCAATCTGGGAATAATCGGCCGCCACCATCAGATCGCCCTCTACCGCCGGGACGAACGCCGCGCGAATGCGACGGCCAAATTCCGTGCGGACAGGGATGTTCTGCAGATTTGGGGCGCTGCTGGACAATCGTCCCGTCGCCGCTACGGTCTGGTTGAAAGTCGTGTGGATTCGCCCATCGGAAGCGACCAGCGCAGGCAGGGCGTCGATATATGTCGATTTAAGTTTGGCCAGCTCGCGGTAGGCGACTATCTTCTCGGCGATAGGGTGGAGGGGGGCCAGTTCGGCCAATACGCCGGCATCAGTAGAAAATCCTGTCTTGGTGCGCTTTCGCCCGGGAAGCCCGAGCTTGTCGAAGAGAATTCCTGCGATCTGCTTTGGCGAATCGATAAGAAACTCTACGCCTGCCAGATCGTAAATCTCGCTTGTCAGCGTGTCGATGCGCCCGGCTATCTCACATTTTAGCTCCTCGAGTACCCCCGTGTTCAGCCCGACACCCGCTCGCTCCATCCGGGCGAGCACTGGTATCAGCGGCATCTCGATACGCTCGAAGACCTGCATCGAGCCATCCTCGCGAAGGCGCTTCTCTAGAGCCGCGGCCAGATCAACAGCCGCCCAGGCCTCAGCGGCCGCTTTTTCGCGCTCGCCGGCCTTTTCTGGCATGGACCTGCCGAGATAATCGGCGGCAAGGGATCTCAGGTCGTATGAAGAACGATTCGATTCCAGCAAATATACCGCAACCGCGCAATCGAAAAGCCGCGAGGGCTCGATGTCGCCAAATGCCGACTCGCGGCATCTATCGGCGGCTGGCGGACAAAACTCGTGCAGCAGCCCTTTGACATCGCCGGACGCAACCTTCCCTTGGCCGAGAATCGCCGAGAAGGCGTCTTGCGCGTGATCTCCCTCCAGGACGACGGCTTCACCGGTGTTCTCGGCGATTGCAAGATAGCGATGCGACGCAAAGAGCGACTCGCTTGTTCCATCATCGAACGCTATTCCGAGCCATGCGCCCTCGGCGATCCACTGCTTGATCCGCTCGGAAGCGGTTGCGCCGGTGAAAAGCTTTACGGTTGCGCGATCCTCAAGCGCCTCTTCACCGTGGCCGCCATCTACGCTGCCGACGCCGCCTGATGACAGTACCCGGTCGAGCATCGAGGTGAACCGAAGTTCGCCAAACGCCTCCATGACCCGAGCGCGATCGAAGTTGCCCCAGCGCACCGACGCTATGTCTATATCGATTGGGACGTCCCTGCGGATTGTGGCTACCAGCCTGCTAGCCAGAGCGTCATCGGCGTGCGTGCGTAGGTTTTCGCCGAGCTTGCCGCGCATCTCTTTCGCTGCCGACAGAACCGCCTCAAGGGAGCCATGTTCCGCGATGAGCTTCGCGGCTGTCTTCTCGCCAATCCCCGGCACCCCGGGTATGTTGTCAGACGCGTCGCCCTTCAAGCCCAGGTAGTCTGGTATTTGCTCGGGAGTCACCCCGTAACGCTCGAGCACGGCCTCCCGGTCGTAGATGACAATGTCGGTGATGCCTTTGCGGGTACTCACCAGCTTCACGTTGTCGCTGACCAACTGCATGGCATCGCGGTCGCCGGTGACAAGAAGCGCCCGCACGCCAATCTGCTCTGCTTTGGAAGCGATGGCGCCAAGCACGTCATCGCCTTCCCACCCCTCGACTTCGAGTATCGGCACGTCCATGGCGCCGAGCAATGCCTTGACCATCGGAAACTGGACTTTCAGCTCATCGGCGGTAGGCGGGCGATGTGTTTTATAGCAAGCAAGCGCTTCTGAACGAAAAGCCGGGCGCCCTTTGTCGAAAGCGACTATCACGCCTTGGGGCCGCAGTTCCTGCACTATCTTCAAGAGCATGGACACAAAGCCGAGCACCGCATTCGTCGGACGTCCGTCCGGGGCTGTCATCGTCTGCGGGAGCGCATGAAACGCCCTGTGCAGAAGGCTATTCCCGTCTATCGCGACGATCGTGCCGGACCGATTGTCTTCCACGCTACCTCCTGCGCATCTTTTGTAGCAAGCCAAATGAACCGATTCTAACGGTATCGAATGCACAGCCCAAAAGGCAAGCTGGCGAGTTACCAAGGTGAGGCAGCAAGTCTTTACCTTTTCATCGCTATGTGTTTAGTAAATAAGATTATTAATGAAATTCTTAAAGGAGGTACCTATGACATCAGGAATGCATAAAATAAAGGGTATTATAAAATCCACGCCCCTTCTGGGCCGATTAATTGCTAATATGCATGGAAAATATTTGTATATTAAACCGGGTGGCCACTACTGGGAATATGATTTTAAAGCCATGCAGTTTGATAGATACATTAGAAAACTATCTTCACTGATTGGTGACAAAAAATATGATGTATGTACCTCTGGTAATGGAAATATACAAATAATTCTTAAAAATGGCATTAGATTTTGGTGGGTCGCAAAAGATACATTTAGCTTACTCGGTATGCCATTTCGTGGATCTTTTGAACCAGATTGCACAGATATCATCACAAAATTAGTAAAGCAAGGAGATACCGCGTTTGATATCGGAGCCAATTTCGGTTGGCATTCTTGCCATCTAGCGCAATTAGTAGGTAAAGAAGGAAGAGTTCATGTATTTGAGCCAACAAACGTAATAAAAGAATTAGAGAACAATTTAATATTAAACGGTCTTAGGACAAGATGCGTGCTAAATCAACTTGCTTTGGGGGAAAAAGAGGGGGATGAGTCTTTATTTATTCCCCAGAAATTAGGTACGGCTTTTGCTTCTTTTCGAGCGCATTCATATAGTAATAGCATCAAATGGGATGAAATTTCTGTGCCTGTTAAAAAATTAGATGACTATGTTTTTGAAAATAAATTAAACAAATTAGATTTCATAAAGATGGATATTGGGGGTGCGGAGTATTTGGCTTTAAAAGGTGCTGAAAATGTCCTTGAAAACTATTCTCCTATAATCATGCTGGAATTGTACGATAGTCATACTAAATATTTTGGGTACTCGCCCGAAGAACTAAGAAAATATCTTGAGGGGTTAGATTACTTTTTATATGAAATAGATGAGAAAGAAATTGGTTCAGTGAAGAGGGTAATATCGTTTAAGGATACAAGTAATTATAATTTCCTTGCAGCAAAAACCGAGGACGTATTAACAAAAAATGGCATATTGATAAAATAAGGTGGATTCCGTCTTAAGTGCAGAGAATTTTGCTGACATGAACAGCTGAAATTACCGGGAGGAAAGTCCGGCCGCCGCTTGATCACAAGACGCCTCGACGTCCGTGCCGCCAGGGCACATGCCGAAATACCGATAGCCCCTCGCCTGCAGAACCCAGCCAGATGTGCGCCGACTCGCGGGCTAGGGTAAACATCTTCCGCGCCCATCCATCAGCGCACGTTGTTCAAGGCGGAATCACGAACATTTTGACTCAAAGCTCCTGTGCCGCCGAAGAAAACCACGGTGTCAATCGCTGAAGCGTTGCCCTTTAGGGCCTCTACGGGCGCGGAATGCAGTGCCTGAGGCGGGGTGAGCAGCATGACGCTTCCCGACCTGCCTTGAAGAACTCCGCCACTAAGTGCGTCTGGAAAATTCTCGCCCGTGGCGATGCCAACGCGATTCCATACATGTCCTTGCTTTGTAAGGCCACCGTTGACAGCAAAATTGGAAACCCTGACCGCGGTCTCGTATCGGTTGATGCCTTCTAGGCGTCTGACGTTATCGCGTCCCAACAACCTCACAGCCTCATCCTTCACCACCCTGGGCACAGCGCTCTCTCCTCCAAGAATAATCACGGAGCTGGCATTTACTCTTGCCATCATTGCCCTTGTATTCTCGACAAGATTCTGTGACGCCGGGTCGATAAGTAGCAAAGGCCACTTTTGACGCACGGCTATAGGCGCAGCCGAAAGCGCATCTGGAAAATCTCGTCCCGTAGCAACGAAAACAGTGCCGTCGTAGCCCGGGCCTAAGCGTAAAATTACCCGCGAGGCTATCCGTTCCGCCGTGGCATAGCGGTCTTTGCCGCCGATGCGCTCGACCGAAAGCCCCATGCCCCGCAAATCACTCTCCACATCCGTACCGACCACTCCCATTTCACCCAAAATGATGGCTTTTGTTGCCCCAAGCCGGGAAATTTCATCTTTCGTGGACCTAGGGATTGTTTCCTGTTCCACCAGCAAAATTGGTGCGTCAAGCACCCCTGCCAACGCTGAACCGCCTAGCGCGTCCGGCCAGTTTCGGCCAGTCGCGATTAATACGTACTGGGAGCCACCAGGAAAGGCTAACTCTGAAGACCGGACCGCGGTCGCAAATCGATCAACACCTTGTACCTGGCGAGAAGCCAGGCAGACATGTGCAAGATTTGGTGTCTGTCCTGTTTGCGTTCGGCGAGAATCGCCCCATGCCAGCCTGCCAGAACCAAAAGCCGGCACAAACTGATTGGCGGACACCGGAGAAACCCTGAAAACCGCACCGGTTACGTCACGCATAAAAATCTGGTGAGAAACGGCTCCTTGCGTCCCAGGCATGGCGCCAAAAGCTTGCCACGCCACATGAGTTCCATCGGTTGAGGGCGAAACAATCATGCTCCATCCAGGCCCCGATGTGACATCGGTACTGGTTTCATTTGTGAAATTGTATATGCGAACACGTTCAGAAGCGTGTCGCCAGACCGCGAGATTCCCCGCGGTCGCAGGCTCCGGTTCCTTATTTAGGGTATCTGCAGAAAGTGTAGTGGCAAACGAAGGGTCAACGAGTGCGGTTGAGCCAGCACTAAAGGGCATGCTGATGATTCGTGCGTTTGCGTTCTCCCCATCTCTGCTCGCAAAAACAAGTCGGTCTACTCCGAGAGCGGGAGAAAAAAGGTCAATCCCCTCCCTTCCATCAACTGCCAGAGGGACAATCTCAGGCTCAGTGTGGCTATCCAGGATATCCGGAACCGCGTTTCCGTCGCGATCAATCCGAATACCGTAGATATCGCGTTCGCCCGTACTGCCCTGTGCCCATGCCAGTACGCCCGAACGAATCGAGGGAGACCACAAAGGAGTCGTAGTCGCTGGAACCAGAGTTGCTCGACGAGACGGGCTTGTGGCGTCAACCACATCCATCCTGAATGTTGTTATCTGGTCGACTCGCTGTTCTTCACTAACAAATACCACAAATCTTCCGAACGAAGCCGCCGAATGCTGGTTGGCTAACCCTGTCGCAATGGCGCTGCGAGTTCCTCCTGCAGAAAGCGATGATACCCAAAGATCAGCGGGTTGATCGTCTCCTGCCTGATGCTCAGAAACGATTCCCCCGTCGATAAATACCGGAGCGCTCTGCTGACCCTGGAGAGGAATTACCGTCGGCTCCTTCAAAAAGGCAAGCGCTGATGCCGGCGCAAGCAGCTGAAGCAGCGCAGTCAGGCACAAGAAAATGCTCCCACGTAGTATGGAGCGTCTTATCCTGGAGAGTGATAGTGACATGCAGATCCTCCTAATATGGCAAGGCGCCTATGAACTCAAGAGCGGCCTGTCGCGCATCCACCACTCGATCTGGTGCCAGCGGAGCGACAACTACCCTAATCGCGAACTGCCCCTCGGTCCAAACAAAACAAATCAGAGGGGGAAATTGATCTGGCCTTCCTTCGTCGTTCATGGCCTGGCGAATCTCTCTGCCGCCCCATATATATGAGATTTGTTTGGCGGGAAAGGAGTGGAGGAGCCTGTCGACCTCTTTCGCGGCATCCGCAGGTGACTGCGCCTTTGAAACAGACAAAAACAGCAAGTCGACTTCCCCCGCTTCGCCTCCCGAATACTCGGCCGTCATCTTGTTGCCATCGACCACGGCCTCACCGAGGCGCACCATCCCCGCCACAGAAGCGGGTGCCGCGGCAGGCCCAAAGCCGGTTACCAGAAACTCAGGAGTGGCCGATGGCTTTGGACCTTCACCCTCAAGCGGAGGTTTTGCCGCTTGCTGCTGATCGCTGGGCCCCGCGGCGGCGGCTTGATCGGCGGCCTGGCCGCCCGGCACTCTATCCTGACCTGTATCGACGGGCGCCTTGTCTTCATTTTGCTGAGAAGGAGGCGTGTCCCCGGCACCTGGCTCGCGATTGGTCGGGGTTTCCTGGCCGAGATTCCCTATACCCGCTCCAACACCGCTCTCCCTGTCCCTGGCATCGTGGAATACCAGCCATCCGGCGCCAAGTCCTGCGATAAAAAGCAGTGCGACCCCGCCGAGCAGAATCGGTCGTCTCAGTAAGCCACCGAGCGATAGTCTTTCTTTCACGAGTCACTCCTAATCTTCATAGGCACCAAACACCGCGCCATAGCCCTACCTTCTCCTAAGCGAATGGCAATTCGCACATCCAGCCGGCGAGTGACATTCGTAACATTGAATCGCGATCGCTTCGCCCGCACGCATTTCGACCGCATGTCTAAACGAGTAGGCTGCAGGATGCCCCGAGGGATGACATCCGCCGCAAAACACAGGCTCGTGACAGGCTCGGCAGGAGTCTTCACTCTCATCGAAATCCGACAGCCCCATCTCTTTGGCGCCATCAACCAGAGCAGTCGGGATATGACAGGTGTTGCACTGCATCCCAATCTCTCGGTCACCGGCCAATGCAGCCCCATGAAAAAGGCTGCCGTAGGGGTGGCACATATTGCATGAGTTGCCGCTAGTAATCTCCTGGTGACAATCACCGCACCCTGACATCGCCGGAGGCATACACCTATTAGGGCCGCTAGCTACATGACAACGCTCGCAACGCAACCCTTCGGCGGCATGTGCATCATGAGAAAAGTAAACCACGGAAAACAACGGCCGCTCTCGAAAGAAGGGGTGGCACTGCATGCATCCTTCCTCGGGAAAAACATCGCGAGGAGGCAGGTCGCGCTCGGGCGGCTCACCGATAAGCCTTTGGTAGGTTCCCACAAATCTGTACTCCCAGCCTTCTCCGGCCCGCCGAATAATCGCATCGCTGGTCGCATCGATCCTGCCCACGGCCACTGCCAGCGATGGATGGATTGATACTGCATCAACAAAAAGAGTCCTCGCGATCTGTGGGTATGAAATAGCAAAAGCCAAGGCAACTCCGAGAAACAACACCCCGAACACCAATACGCCGATCGCAGCGTTTATGATTCTTGTTCGAGCGCGACTCATGGTCTATTTACGCCTCCAGCGGTATGCGCATCGTGTTCCTGATGGCATACGTCGCACTCCCGTTGCACATGACACACCTGGCAGGACTGCTCGGTATAGCCGGAATCGGGGTGTGCGTTCATAAAATCATCAGGATGTGGCATTCTCACTCCACCATGACAGGGATTGCAGTAAGACTCCCTGTGGCAAAGGTAGCAACCCCTTCCTTCAAGCCGGAGGGCCTCGTCTCCATGAATCGCCTGCCAGTTTTCGTCATGCGGCCACTCGGCCAAGTGACATGTCTGACAGGAGTGCCAGTCATGACAGGCATTACACGTGGTTAAATCTCGAACGGCCTCTCGCCCATGAAGCCACTGCCATTGGGACGTATGAGTCTGTGGGGGCTCCTCTGCTACCGCATACCAAGCAGTAACCGCAAGCAAGCCACCGACGGTCACTACTCCAAGGATCAACAAGGCTCTAACTCTCACCTTGCTCACCTCTCGGCCTCTTCAGGGATCTTCACTGCCATCCTGCTCGCATCCTCTGGCCGCACTTCGCCTGTTTGCACAACGACAGTGGCTTCCGTCGAGTCAACAGGAACAGCGAAAACCACGGTGATAGCTTCAGACAAGCCTTCCTCTATTTCCCTAGGCGCCCAGGAGACCAAAGAAACTCCTTCTCGGCCTTCAGAAAGGGGAAGTAACGTGACCTGATTTATCTCAAGTCTTATCCAGTTGGAATCAAAAGCCCTCGCTTGGCCGGCATTGTCCACAGCCACGGAAACCGCAAGCGGGATCGCCCTTCTGCCAAGGGGAACTTCATGCGCAATGCGCGTTGTCGCATCCACTATGCTCACTGTCCCTGCCTCTGCGGGCGGTCGGGTAAAACCTTGCCTGACATCTAGATCCTCGTCAGGAACAGGCCAAAACAGCGCCAGCCCAAACAGCAATAACAACAGCAAAATGACCACGACTGCCAGCGCCCTAAACCACGAGTGCCTGTTTCTCGCTCCGGAAAGAGATATTTCCCGCGAATCATTCATGCCGAGTGATTCCCTCTTCCCACTTTTGTTTCAATTCAGGACTTGGTATTGCCGGATCACCAAGTCTGAGAACCTGAACCCTATCGTTGGCGCGATCAGCAACATTCAGCAAGCCGTCAGGAGCAACCGAGATGGCCTCTGGAAAATTGAATTCCCCGTCTGCTGTACCTCTTCGGCCATAAACGCCGATGAGGGTTCCCTCTCTGTCAAACAGGTACAACTCATGCCGAAAGGCATCTGAAACAAGGATGCCTCGATCTGTATAGACCACGTCACGGGGAAGACCGAAAAAGCTTACGATCTCCCCGTTCACATCAGGCCGGCCCAGCGACCACACTGGGTTGCCGCGACTATCGTAGGCGATTATTCGCCGGTTCAATGAATCCACAACCCACACGTACTCACCTTGCGGATCGACTTCAAGACCGGTCATGTGATTTGGATCGACATTAGCCAACTCGCCCTGATCGAAGCGCTCTATCAACTCTCCGGCATCACTGAATCTAAACACCCCGGTTCTTGTGGAAACCAGAAGGTCATCGCCCATGCGGTCAATGTCATAGGGGAAAAACCCTCCTTCCCCATACACGGGCTCGACTGGATCCTCCGGAAAATACCCTATGACAGAGCCGTCTTCCGCAAACATCCATACTCGTTTTAGCCCCCAATCACACAGGTATACGATACCCTCCTCATACATTGAGCCCGTGACGGAAAATATACGATTTTCCGGAAGGTCTCCGCCCAATCGGTTCACCAATACTCCGTTGGAATCGTAAATATATGCTCTTTGCGCTCCAGTATCCGAAACAGCTATCTTCCCATCCGGTCCAGCCGAGACTCCCCTGGGCTCATTGAGCCCATAGATGCTGAAGACCGGGACGAGTCCCTCGCTTGGCAAAGTTACCAGTGGTCCGCGCCTGCCAGGGGTGAGCAACTGAGCGAGGACGCAGCCAAAAAGCAGTAACAGCAGCAGCAAAACGATGACCCAGCCGCGTCTGTTTCGCTCGGGTTTTTTCGGCGATGGATCATTGGTTTCCAGCTGCTTATGCTCGACATCTTGATCGAAGTTGCTCATTCACTCTCCCATTGTTACTAATCTGCCTTTAGGTGCACTATTGAATGTCTCGAAGCCTGGACAGCATCGCCATGACTTCATCGTTGTCCGGAACAAAACGTGCGGCTTTTTCCGCAGCCTCTAATGCTTCCCTGTTCCTGCCCGCCTTTTCATGAAGCGCCGCGATTCGGAAGTGCGCATTCCAATAGTTAGATTGCTCGGCAATTGAAGCCTGGTAGTACTCCAGAGCCTTATCGAAATTCCCTTCGGCTTCCTCAGTCTGCCCCAGACGGTAATAGACTAGTTGCGCGCCACCTTCGGGCAAGGCCTCGGCTGCGGCCTGCAGACGAGTGCGTGCCCGGTCATACTCTTCATTTTGCACATCAGCTTGCGCCAGATACATTAATGCCGCGGCGTTACCGGGATCCAACTCAAATGCCCTTGTATATGCGGCAAGCGCCTTTCGCTGCTCTCCAGCAGCCTCATAAAGACCGCCGAGGGTAGACCAGACTATTGGATCCTCTGGCCGCTCGATACTGGCCTGCTGCCATTCGGCGATATGATACTCATGGTAGCTTCCCGGAGGCAGATTTGCCTCACTCACCCAGCGCCATGCAAGCAGAGCCGCGTTCAACAATATCAAAACGACTAAAACCGCCGCTATTTTAGATGGCAGGCTGGAAAGCGCATATGTCTGACCGTGCATATTTTTCACTTTACTTTCCTATAGTTCGTAATTTTTTGTTGGATATCGCTACCGCTTCCAAACTAATAGAATCCGGCGAACCTCAGCTTTTTGAGATTGCAGGCCGGGCATTGCCTGGCTGAGCCTTGCCCTCCATCGGATCCGTTGTTAATTGCAAAATCAGTGCCGCAGATTTCGCAGAACGAGGAATCACGCCGAATCAAAATTATGGACTTGTCCCTCCATATTCCTGATAATCCTCGATCCACAAGCTTTATGGCACCGGGCGTTTCGCATCCCCTGACACACACAGCGCAACCAACACACTGTCGTAAGTCAAGAGAAAGCCTCCATTCTCGTGCGCCACCGCGCTCAACTTGTCTCTTCCGCAGGGCGCCTGTAGGGCAGAACAGGGAGCAGGCTCCGCAAGCCACGCAAAGCTCTTTGTTGATTCTTGGCCCTTTTCTTGAGAGCGGGCCGACGGGAGACTCCACCTCATCGATGGGCAGCAAGCGCTCCTCAGGTTTTGCTCGATCAATCAGGGTTTTTGTCGCAAGCACTGCGACGAAGCGCCTGTCCGCCTTGCTTGACTCGCCTAATCCATTTTCCTGCGAGCTCGTGCGCAAGTCTCGCTTCGGGCTCAACATGGTCAACCCTCGCTGTAATGTCTCATGGATGGCGGTGCCGCGATCCATGAGATCAGCGTGACGACTGGTATGTGATGTTTTTGAGTCGGCGTTTGACAAAACAGTGATCCTGACTTCAGCGCCGATCAATTTCAATAAACTATTACTGGCCTCGGCGTGCCGCGTCAGCCTGCTGATACACAAAGATGCTTTTTGATGTCCAACCTCAGCGCATGCGCCAAGCGCGATCTGAAGATTGGTGTTGTCGGCGGCCAACAAGTGCAACATAGCTGCCTGATCCAACCACGAAATACACCCTCCGTAACTGCCCGGCACTTCATCATTAGTGGGCTCGCCACACGAAAGGATCAAGCTATCATAGCTCCCAGGCTCCTCGGCACTTGCATACTGCTTAAGCTGCAAAGACAAGCGAGACAACCTTCGGCCATAGATGTCGTCTGGTAGCTCTATTGCTCCCGTCGGGCATTCCGAGGCGCAAGCCCCACATCTATCGCATTGATCCTGAAAGCGACCGGCTATAGCCAGATCGCCCTCGGGATCCGGGAGTTCCCGGGCGCACGCCTCTTTGCAGCGCATGCAATCTGTATGGGGGCCCACGTTAATGCATCGAGCACGATCGAACCAGATCGCCGATCGATCGAACATCTGTGACACTATGTTAGAGCCAATCCAAACCATATCAATGCCGCTTACTAAGTTACTGACAGGAGTAGATGCGCCCGACTTATAGACTGCATTTCGCCGGGCGCATCCCAAATCAACGATTGACTCGCAATCAATCAACTCCCGGCACTTTTATGAATTTGACGCTCGGTGCGGTGAGGGCAGCTCGCGCTACAATATGCTCGCCTGCCACCCTTAGTTCAGCCGCCGTTTGGGTAAAAGTGGCATCTTTATCAACCCAGGCAAGCGCATCGGCATGACACGCCTCTACACAGCGAGGGCCTGTCGGTACGCCTGCAGCGGGCGTGAAGCCAACGCAGGCATCACACTTGTCCATCTTCCCGCCGGCTGGCTCAAAGACCATGGCGCCATATGGGCATGCCCATTCACAGCGGCGGCACCCCACACAAGCAGACTTGTTGAGCGTCACCACTCCACTGGCCGCATCTTTTGACAATGCCCCTTTTGGACATGCAGGCACGCAGGACGGCCCGTCACATTGGTTGCAAGCCATGGAAACGAAGATGCGTGAGTCAGTGATGTCTCTCGTGTAAACATTGCGGCGGCTGATACCTTTAGGCGAAGCATATCGAATCTTGCAGACTGCGACACACGCCTTACAACCAACACACTTCTTGAGATCTACGACGAATCCTTTCGCCACAGGTTATACACCTCCTTCGTAAGTTCTTTGCGTTTCTGGCACACACAAAACCAAACACTATGCTTTTATAATTCGGACTTTCACGTCGGTCATCAAGGCAGAAGCGGAGGGATCACGCCGTGCGACCTGTGTCGCCAACGGCAGGGCCGTGACAAGAGTGTTATCGTTTGCGCCCACACCAGCCGACGCGTTCAAGCCGAAAGACTTCTGCGTCGGATTGCCTGCCGGATCGAGCGCCCTTGAATGTGAAAGCGCCCATGCACCCCAACCGTGCGGTATGAGAACGCAGTCCTGGCGGATGTGCTCCGTCACCCTGATAACGCCTCGCTCTCTCGCGCCTGGAATCTGCGGTGTGGTAATTATGACCTCATCGCCTTGAACGAGACCGAGGGTGGATGCCGAGGTCGGATGGATCTCGATCCTCCCCTTATCGGATAGTTCAACCATCAATTCGTCCGCCTTGCTTTCCGTGTGAATCAGCATAGGCTCACGGTTTGTGAGTAGCCAAAATTCGCCATTCGCGGGATTTGGCAGGGTGATGGCTCCCGTCCCGACGCGAGGAGGCGCCCACCCTGGGAAAGGCTCGATAAGCGTTGCCGCACCGGTGGCGTCCGGCACTGTAGCGTAGGCGCTCGTGATTCCGGCATGCGCTCGAGCGCGTACATCCAGCCGTATCCGGTCTGTGGTGCTGAGTCGCGAATAATCGACCCAGACGGGTGCCGTTGCAGGCGTAGGCCTGATTCCCGTCCTGTCACCGGCGATTCCCGCACGGGAGGCAAACGTTGTCATGCTGTTTACGGCCGGATCCCATCCGAGCGCAAGTGAGGGCGCATGTACAGCCAGGTCCGCCAGTCTCCGATTGTTGAGCGCCCCACCGCTCCAAGCGGTTCCTGTCGGCGTCCCGTTGGTCGTGAAGAACATCCTCAGGCTGTTCCGGTTGGTCATGAAGTTCGGGTTCGCTGTCGCCCATGCGGGATTGGCGACCGCCCGTGCATCAGCGTAGGCTTGACAAGCCTGTTGATACGTATTCCTGCCGACTACCGTAGCATCCGCAGCGACTCCGATCTCTCTGATAGCACCCGCCAGTGAAACCGACTGCCCGATAGCGGTCATGATGGAGCGCTCCTGGAATGCCACGTACCCATAACCGCTCATGGCTTGCGTCCCACCGCTCCTGACAAGAAAGTCTCTCTCGTTGTACGAAGGATCGGGAAGCAGAACATCTGACATCCACGCTCCTGCGTCAGCATAGTAGCAGTGGTTGACCATGAAGCATTTCTCAAGCGCCCGTACCGTCAGGTTCGTGTCACAGGAAATGAACGGGGTGTTGTAATGGTGATTGAAAACCCAGCGGATAGGATATGGATGGTCTTTGTCCATCTGGTCGAAGCCGGTTTCAAAGGAGCCGTGGTCAGGCGAGGTTCCAGGCCACCACTGACGGAAATCGCCGCGCGGAAACGCCTGCCCGGTCGCAGGGTCAACTTCGTGAGCGGGAAAGCCGCCTGCCGGCAGCGGAAACGCGGTGTTGACCCCTGTCCACGACGGAAGCTGGCGATCTAACAGATTGCCTCCCCGTCGATCAATCGAGCCAACCAAAACGTCGAGCACCACGGTCGCGTAAGCCTGACGCCACGAGTTCTCGTAGTTCGGCCCCGCTCCGCCGTCACGCTTGTGGCTCATCACATGAGGGCGATGATTCGTGTAGTCACCATCGTTGGTGAACTCCAAGGCGACTTGGAGGATGTCAGCGGCAGGCACACCTGATTTCGCTTCTGCCCATGCGGCGACATCCGCAACACTTGCTGTCGACATAAGTTCACCTGCGGCAAACCCGTTCGTATCCACGAAGGCACGGAAATCGGTCCAGTCGGTAGCGTTGACATAGTTGTCGATGAAGTGGACGTTCCACTTTTGGTTAGCCACTATCCACTTGATGATCGCCCACATGACCGCCAGGTCAGTACCAGGGTTGATCTCATAGTAGCGACCACCATAAGCAAGTGCCTTCGCAGCCATGTTGCTAAGCCGAGGATCAAACACTGCCGCTTTGGCGCCGTTCTCGAAGGCCCGTATCACCCCGGAAACTGTAGGGTTCTGGGCGCGCCCGACCTGATCGTGACCGAAGGAGAGCATGTAGGTACAATGGGCATAGTCGTGTGTCCACGTACGTCCGCCTCGGGCGATTTGGGGCACCAAGGCGGGCCATGCCCAGGTAAACGTTGTAAAACATGTTGACTGGTGCGACATGTGGTTCGGTGTCCCCAGTGCATCCCTGAGCCGATTGACCCAGTCGTTGCGGCGCGAGAGCACCATAACCGCCTTCGGGCCGTACTGCTCTATCGTCTCCACAAGGCTCTTCGCGCACAATTCATATGCCTCGGCGAAGCTTATGCGCACGAAACCCGGGTCTTCATTCGGACCCTTCCTTGGGTTGGTCCGCCTCATCGGGAAAAGCACCCTGTCGGGACTCAGTGCCTTCAATGGACTGCCCAGCCCTTTTACACACAGTCCTCCAGTGCCATCGCCCAGTTGATTCGAGCACGGATGCGCCGGGTTACCAAACGTCTCAAACTGCCCATTGCTCACTCTGCCGATTAGGCCGCACTGCGAGCCACACATCCTGCAAATTCCGACCGAATCCCTGAATACAACACTTGCCCTGGCTTCCTGAGCTTCAAGAAAGTATTTCGTCGCGCCGACGCCAAGACTCGCAGCGGCGCCTAATGCGCCCATCAGCTTGGCGAACGTGCGTCGTGTTATTGGATGCGCCAGTGTCGTCGTGGTGGACATCAATCTACCTCCTCACTTCTTCTAGTTGGCCTTCATATTCAGCTGGATAAACATCTATACCGAGCATGTGTGCATCCATTTCGACAAAACCAAGACCGACAATCGCTGCATCCGCGTAAAAATCCGCCCTTGGATCACCCGCAACCTTGTCTAAAAACCTGGGAGCCCACGTCATGACGTGAGTTTTCAAATATTCGACAAGAACCTCGAGTGATTTGCGGGCATCTCGCGCGGACCCAGCTTGTGCTACACGCCCAGAGAGAACCGACGCGAAATAGAACTGGGTTCCTACCTGATCGGCCAACCAAATATTTTCCTCGCGCGGAACGAGTCCTTCTCTGTGATAAAAATCAAGAACTTCCCGCCATGGTTCGCCCATCAGGCGAGGCCTTTCACCAAGCCAGCACGAAGCGTGCGAATAAATCCTGTTGTGAGCGTTGAACAACCGTGAGTACTCGACCGAAAGGCGCTCGACTATGCTTTCACCACCACTGTTTGTGGCAGCGATAAGCCGATTTGCCGAATTCCAGGCAATTCCAGCCTCGGAAAGCGAAAGCAAAACTTGGCTGCCTTCACCCGTACCGATTGAGAGCACTTCATCCAGTTCCAGCTCACGCTCGAACAGGCGCCCGAGAAGAGCGTAGACTACTTGTCTTCCCTGAGCTTCTTCCTTGATCGAAAGCGTCTTGTCATTCATGCTCGACATCTCCAGTACTACCAGTCTCCGGGAATCAGGGACGATTTGTTTCCTCAGCCACATAGAAGTCCAGTCCTCCATGACATTTAGTGCAGTAAGCTCTGCCGCGTGTGAAGAACCTGTTTACGTTTTCCACTGTGGCATGTATCGCCTGCGGGTTACTGTGACAGCCAGAGACCGTACACCCGCGCGGATCAGTGAGGGCAAGATCGGTGCCCCCATGGCGACTGGCAGTGAATTGACCATGACAGGCTAGACAGGAATCAGGATCGACCTGCTTGCCCAGGGTCGCACCATCGCCATCCCACGTATCGGTCGACTGGTGGCAGGACACACATCCGCTCGGCGAGGTTTGAAACGTCAAAAAAGCTGAATACAAATGCCGCTTGTGAGCGGTAAATGTCTGCGGATCAAGCGATAGTTCGAGAGCCATCTGTCCATGGCACGCGATACACTGTGTATTTGTCACGGCAGCTGAGTCCAAATGCGCCGCATGCTCATTCACCCCAACAAAGCCCGCGATGACGGCAGAGGTACCGAATCCCGCGACAAAAACCGTACCGGCAATAGCCATGACCAGTAGTCGGCTGCTCATTTTAGACATGAGTCAAGTCCTCCTTTCCGGTTCACTAAGGCAGAAGACCGGCGACGTGGCATTGTAAACACAATCCGTCGGGCTCCATCGTCAACATTGCGTTTGTATAAGACGTATGCGGGAAATCTGCGGTGGTTGTTGTGACTACGCTGTCTCCATGACAGGTCAGACATGCATAGTCGGGATGGTTTGCATGTACTCCTCCGGAGGCCCTTTGGTCATGGCAGGAAGCACACCAATCTCCGCCCTGGGTCAGCCAGGTGCCGGTAAGTGTTGTGCGTAGATCCTGCGCTGAATGGTTGGGCCTGGACGACAGCAATGCCGGGCTGAAGCCCGCTGGCATGACATTCCCAAAATTACCGTGTGGGGAATGACAACTGGCACAGTACAAACCCCGAGTGGCTGTGAAAGTCGTTGCGGAGACAGTTGCCGGATAGCTCAAGTACTGAATCGCCGTCAGAGTACCGCTA
>Ga0208609_100052_pt1 | contig 64021 bp, 59 predicted proteins | sample SubbioR11_8A_Apr_FD_184813 | JGI IMG/M metagenome (GOLD analysis project Ga0208609, IMG submission 184813) | Serpentinite rock and fluid subsurface biosphere microbial communities from McLaughlin Reserve, California, USA - CR11_8A_Apr (SPAdes) | ecosystem: Environmental > Terrestrial > Deep...
AGGCGCTGCAGATGCACAACGACCACATCGCCCACATCCCGCTGCACAACCAGATCATCCCGTGGGCCATGCGCGCCAACGTGCAGATCGTGCACCGGCCCGACAACCGCATCGACTGGCGCATCCTGAGCGTCGGCAACTAAAGCCCATTAGGGGCGCACAGACTAGGGCCGCAGCGCGTTGCGCTCTGGCCCTCGCCCGCTGGCCCAGTCCAGCGGGTCTGCGCCCGTTGCCACAACCTCGCCTGGCTTTTATCGGCCCCCGTGCACCCACCCGTGCGCGCCGCCCTCGGAGTACCCGCACATGCTAGCCTTCATCTTGCGCCGCCTGCTGCAGGCGACGCTGGTCATGGTGACCGTGGCCCTGATCGCCTTCATGCTGTTTCAGTTTGTCGGCGACCCCGTGAGCCAGATACTCGGCCAAGACGCCACCGCCGAACAAGTGGCCGAGGTGCGCGCCGCGCTCGGGCTGGACCAGCCGGTGTGGGTGCAGTTCGGGCACTTCCTCTACAACGCGGTGCAGGGCGAATTTGGCATGAGCCTGCGCCAGGGCACGCCAGTGGCCACCCTGATCGCCGAGCGTTTTCCGGCCACGCTGGAGCTGGCCCTGGTCGCCGCGCTGCTGGCCTTGCTGATCGGCATACCGCTGGGCGTCTATGCCGCCTTGCACCGGGGGTCGGCGCTGGCGCAAGTGTTCATGACGCTGTCGCTGCTGGGCGTCTCGCTGCCCACTTTTTTGATCGGTATCGTGCTGATCCTGATCTTTTCGGTGCAACTGGGCTGGTTTCCCAGCTTTGGCCGGGGCGAAGTGGTGCAGATCGGCGGCTGGAGCACCGGGCTGCTGACGCTAAAGGGCTGGCACCACCTGGTGCTGCCGGCCATCACGCTGGCGATTTTTCAGCTCACGCTGATCATGCGCTTGGTGCGCGCCGAAATGCTCGAGGTGCTGCGCACCGACTACATCAAGTTTGCCCGCGCCCGGGGCCTGAGCGACCGCTCGGTGCACTTTGGCCACGCGCTCAAAAACACGCTGGTGCCGGTCATGACCATCACCGGTTTGCAGCTCGGCGGCCTGATCGCCTTTGCCATCATCACCGAAACCGTGTTCCAGTGGCCCGGCATGGGCCTGCTGTTCATCCAGGCCGTCACCTTTGCCGACATCCCGGTCATGGCCGCCTACCTGTGCCTGATTGCGCTCATCTTTGTCGTCATCAACCTGGTCGTCGATCTGCTGTATTTCGTCGTCGATCCGCGCCTGCGCCTTGATCAGGCCGGCGGCCACTAAGAGCAGATTGCAAAGCATCCCATGAAATCCACCCTTTTCAAGTGGCTCGACAGCGACGTCGGGCACAGCTTTCGCACCTCACCGGCAGCGCTGGTGGCCGCCGCGATTGCGCTGGTGTGCGGCCTGGCGGCGCTGTTTGCGCCTTGGGTTGCGCCGCACAACCCCTTCGATCTGGCCACGCTGGACCTAAACAACGCGCGCCTGCCGCCGGCCTGGTACCCCGATGGGCAGTGGACCTTCCTGCTCGGCACCGACGACCAGGGGCGCGACATTCTCTCGGCACTCATCTACGGCGCCCGCATCTCGCTCTTTGTCGGGCTGGTGTCGGTGCTGCTGTCGGTGCTGCTGGGCGTCACGCTCGGTCTGCTGGCGGGCTATCTGGGCGGCTGGGTCGATGCCCTGCTGATGCGCCTGTGCGACGTGATGCTCTCGTTTCCGGCCATTCTGATCGCGCTCTTGATCGCCGGCATTGGCCACACGCTCTTTCCCAACGCGCACGAGGCGCTGGCCTTTGGCGTGCTGATCGCCGCCATCACCCTCACCGGCTGGGTGCAGTACGCGCGCACCGTGCGCGGCTCCACCATGGTCGAGCGGCAAAAGGAATACGTGCAAGCCGCGCGCGTGATCGGCGTCTCGTCGCTCTCGATCATGCGCCGCCACGTGCTGCCCAACGTGCTCGGGCCGGTGCTGGTGCTGGCCACCATCCAGGTCGCCACCGCCATCATCACCGAGGCCACCTTGTCGTTCCTGGGTGTGGGCGCGCCGCCCACTTCGCCCTCGCTCGGCACCCTGATCCGCATCGGCAACGACTACCTGTTCTCGGGCGAGTGGTGGATCACCATCTTCCCCGGCCTGCTGCTGGTGCTCATCGCCCTGAGCGTGAACCTGCTGGGCGACTGGTTGCGCGATGCGCTCAACCCGCGCCTGCGCTGAATCGAGGTCTGCCATGAGCCTGTTACAAGTCCAAAATCTGGTGGTCGAGTTTCCCGGCCGCCACGGCACCCTGCGCGCCCTCGACCAGCTCTCGTTCGAGATCGCGCCCGGCGAAATCCTGGGTGTGGTGGGCGAATCGGGGGCCGGCAAATCGCTCACCGGGGCCGCCATCATCGGGCTGCTGGAGCCGCCGGGGCGCATCGCCAGCGGCCAGATTCTGCTCGAAGGCGAGCGCATCGACAACCTGCCTGCGGCGCAGATGCGGCGCATCCGCGGGCGGCGCATCGGGGCTATTTTCCAAGACCCGCTCACCTCGCTCAACCCGCTCTACTCGATCGGGCGCCAGTTGATCGAAACCATCACCACGCACCTGCCGCTCACGCACGCGCAAGCGCGCCAGCGCGCCATCGAGCTGCTGCAAGAAACCGGCATCCAGGCGGCGCAGGAGCGCATCGACCACTACCCGCACCAGTTTTCGGGCGGTATGCGCCAGCGCGTGGTGATCGCCCTGGCGCTGGCGGCCGAGCCCAAGCTGATCGTGGCCGATGAGCCCACCACCGCGCTCGACGTCTCGATCCAGGCGCAGATCATCAACCTGCTCAAGTCGGTGTGCAAAAAGCACGGGGCCGCCGTGATGCTGATCACGCACGACATGGGCGTGATCGCCGAAACCTGCGACCGCGTGGCCGTGATGTATGCCGGGCGCATCGCCGAAATCGGGCCGGTGCGCGAGGTCATCCACGCCGCCGCGCACCCCTACACCCAGGGGCTGATGGGCTGCATCCCCGACATCGAAATCGAGCGCGCACGCCTGCACCAGATCGACGGTGCCATGCCGCGCCTCAACGCCATCCCAGCCGGCTGCGCCTTCAACCCACGCTGCCGCCAGGTTTTTGCGCGCTGCCACCAGGAGCGCCCCGAACTCATGCCCGCTGCCACCACACTCGCCGCTTGCTGGCTTTTGCCCAGTTCCACCAGCTCTACCAGCGCCCCCAGCGCCGCCCCCATGCCGGAGGCCCAGCCATGAGCACCATGGCTGCCAGCGCCCCGGCCCCATCTTTTAGCCCTGCGCCCGCCGCCGCGCCGCTGGTGCGCGCGGTTGATCTGGCGCGCACCTTCGACGTATCAGCCCCGTGGCTGAACCGCGTGCTGGAGCGCAAACCCAGGCAGTTGCTGCACGCCGTCGATGGCGTGAGCTTCGAGATCGAGCGCGGCCAGACGCTGGCTCTGGTGGGCGAGTCGGGCTGTGGCAAAAGCACCGTGGCGCGCCTGCTGGTGGGCCTGTACCCGCCGTCGCGCGGGCGCTTCGAGTTCGCCGGCCAAGATGCGCACGCCGCCTACCGCAGCCGCAGCGGCCGGGGCATCCGGCGCCAGATCCAGATGATCTTCCAAGACCCCTACGCCAGCCTGAACCCGCGCTGGCGTGTGGCCGACATCGTGGCCGAACCCTTGCGCGAACACGGCCTGCTCAGCGATGCGCAGGCGCTGCAGGCGCGGGTGGGCGAGTTGCTGCAGTCGGTGGGCCTGAGCCCGCAAGACCGGGTCAAGTTTCCGCACCAGTTTTCGGGCGGGCAGCGCCAGCGCATCTCGATTGCGCGCGCGCTGGCCACGCAGCCCGAGTTTCTGGTCTGCGACGAGCCCACCTCGGCGCTCGACGTGAGCGTGCAGGCGCAGGTGCTCAACATCATGAAAGACCTGCAAAACCAGCAGGGCCTGACCTACCTCTTCATCAGCCACAACCTGGCGGTGGTGCGCCACGTGAGCGACCACGTGGGCGTGATGTACCTGGGGCGGCTGGTGGAACTGGCCCCCAAGCAGGCCTTGTTTGCGCAGCCGCGCCACCCCTACACGCGCATGCTGCTGGAAGCCATCCCCAAGCTGCACCACACTGGGCGCGCACGCACCCCGGTGCAGGGCGAGGTGCCCAACCCGCTCAACCCGCCCAGCGGCTGCGCCTTTCACCCACGCTGCCCTGCCGCCAACAGCCGCTGCAGCAGCGAGCGCCCGCTGCTGCAAAGCCTGGACGGGGTGCGGGTGGCTTGCCACGCGGTGGAGGAAGGGCGGCTCTGAGGCCGGTCGCGCCGCCGCACCGGCGGCGCGCCCAAGAACGCGGTTGCGGTTGCGGACGGGGCGGCCCTTGGGCGACCCTAGGAGCGGCCACTCGGTGGGCTACTCGGTGCCTGGCCCCACCAGCCCTTGGCTGCGCTCCAGCGCCTCGGCCGCCAGGCACAGATCGGCCCAGGCGCGCGCCTTGTCGGCCGGGCTGCGCAACAGATAGGCCGGGTGGTAGGTGACCACCACGGGCAGCACCCGCCCCGCCAGCCGGGCCTGATAGACGCGTCCGCGCAGCTTGCCCAAGGGCAGGTCGCGCAGCGCCTCGGCGCTCAGGCAACCGCCTTCGGCCAGCAGCGTCTGGGCCGCAAAGCGCCCCAGCGCCAGCACGATTTTGGGCTGCAGCAGCTCCACCTGGCGCAGCAGATAAGGCGTGCAGTGGGCGATTTCCTCTGCGGCCGGGTTGCGGTTCTGCGGCGGTCGGCACTTGATCACGTTGGTGATGTAAACCTGCTGCGCGCGCTGCAACTGCAGCGCCGCCAGCATGCGGTCGAGCAACTGCCCGGCGCGGCCCACAAAGGGCAGCCCCTGGCGGTCTTCTTCTTCGCCCGGTGCCTCGCCCACCAGCAACCAGTCCGGCCGCCGGTCGCCCATGCCGGGCACGGCGCACTGGCGCTGCGCGACCAAGGGGCAGCGCTGGCAGGCGCGGATTTGCTGCTCCAGCGCGTCCCAATCGGGGGCGGGGGCGGGGGCGGGGGGTGCTGGGCTGAGCGCTGGGGCAGCGGCCGCCGGCGCTTGCACCGTACGAGCCGCAGGCTCGGCGCGGCGCGCAGGCCGGGGATGGCTTGCGCTGGGAGCCGTTTCGGTCTGGGCTGCAGACCGCCACCACGGCCGCACGCCCATTTCGGCCAACATGGCACTGTGGCGCGGGCTCAGCCGGGGGCGGGCCGGGGTCGCAAGGGCTGGTGCGGGCTCGGCCAGCGCGGGGGCGGACCCTGCGGGTGCGGCCAGCGAGTTGGCTGGCGTGGCCAGCGCATCGGGCGTGCTATCCATCTCGCTCATGCGGGCTCCGGCTCGGTGGGCGATGCAGCCAAGGTCAGCGCCTGCAGGCAACGGCGCAGCACCAGCGCGTCCTCTCGCGCTTGCCCTGCTGCCGGGTAGTAGCCGCGCCGCGTGGCTACGGCCTCGAAACCCGCCCGCTGGTAGAGCGCCAGTGCGGCTTGGTTGCTGGCGCGCACCTCCAGCCACAGCGTCTGCGCGCCTTGGGATTGGGCGCTGTCGATCAGATGCTGCAGCATCAGGTGGCCCCAACCTTGGCGCGGGCGCGCTGAGGCCAGGTTGTGCAAATGCACCTCGTCGAGCACCGTTTGCGCCACGCAGTAGCCCAGCAGCAGGCGGCAGTCGGGCAGCGTGAAAGCCGGGCTGGACAGATTTGGCGCTGGAGCCGTGGCTGAATTGGTGGCGGGGCGGCACAACAGCAGTTGCGCACTATGCCCGGCTTGCAGCGCCTCCAAAAACTGGCGCTCGCTCCAAGGGTGCGCATGGGCGCGGCGTTCGAGCGCACACACGGCGGGCAGGTGTGCGGCCTCCATAGTGGCCCAGTGCAGGCCCGACAGCATAGCCTGACTCATCATGGCCCCGGGCCCGCAGCTTGGCGCTGCGCCTGCACCGCAGCGCGCTCGGCCGTGGTGAGCGCCACCTGATCGCGCACATACAGCGGCTGCGCCTGCTCGGCCGCCACCGCCAGCCCCGCCGCCCAATGCCAGCCCGCCAGCCGCAGCAGCGCCGCCGCGCTCGGCCAAGCGGCTACCTGGGGCGCCGTGCGCCAAGGCAGCGGCAAGCGCTCGGCATAGGCCGCCAGCGCGTTGCTCACCAGCCAGGTCGGCGTTCTGGCTTCGTCTTGCAGCCACTCCAGCGGCAGCGCCTCGGGCGCGCACAGGCGCGGCGCGCCCTCCATGCGCCAGCCGGCGCTGTCCGACGGCCCGCTGCACCAGCGCAGCTCGGCCACATACAGTTCACCCATGCGCGCATCCAACGCCGCCACCAGCCGGGTGGGCTGGGCCGAGCTTGACCCTACCGGCCCTGACCCGGCCCCGCTCCCCGGCCCCTGCGCGCACCCAGCCATCCAGCCCGCGCGCCAGCCCTCGTCGCCCAGCGCCAGCAAGGTGCCGATCGGCAGCACCGGCACCCCGCCCGGGCGCGCCGCCAGCGCCAGCCCCTGCACCACCGCACAGGCCGTGCGCAGGCCGGTGAAGGCCCCCGGCCCTTGGCCAAAGGCGATGGCATCGAGCTCGGCCAAGCGCCAGCCCAAGCCCTGCAGCAGCTCCAGCAGGCGCGGCAGCAGCGTGGCCGAAGCCTGCGCGCCCCCTTCGCCCTCAAAGGCCGCCAGCGGCGCACCACCGGCCGGCCCCAGCGCCAGGCTCAGGCGCGCGGTGCTGGTCTCGATCGCCAGCACGCGCAGCGCCGCCGGTCTGGGCGGGCAGTCGGGCAGGGGTGGGCTTGGCGGGTTCATGGCTTTGGATTATCCTGCCAAGTTCCGGCCGCCAACTTGGGCCGTTGCCGCGCACTGCTGATGTGCTGCCGATTCATCTGTGTCGCTGCTAGACTGCGCACGGATATTTGCTGCGGGGTACTCGATGCAGGCACGACTGGATGAAGATGCCCCGGACCTTTTTGAGGATCATCACCACCATGCCTGCACCGATTGTGTTTTTTGCTAAGCGGCGCTCCCTAGCCTGGGGTCTGGCCCTGCTGCTGTGCAGCAGCCTGGCGTGGTCTGCTCCCAGCGCGGCCAGCGCCACATCAGCCAACCCAGCAGCGCCTACCAGCCCAAGCAACGCCAGCCCCACCCGCAGCAGCGCCGCCACCCTACCCCCCGCCGTCGCCAGCGCCCTGCGCGCCGCCGCCGTGCCGCCCGAGGCGCTGGCGCTTTGGATCGCCCCGGTTCGGTCTGGCGCCGCGCCCTGGCTGGCGCACCAGCACACCGAGGCCTTCAACCCCGCCTCCACCCTCAAATTGGTCACCAGCCTGGCCGCGCTGGAGCTGCTCGGCCCCGGCCACCTCTGGCGCACCGAGGTCTATAGCAGCGGCGAGTTGCGCGCCGGCGTGCTGCACGGCAACCTCTACCTGCGCGGCGGCGGCGACCCGGCGCTGGTGACCGAAAAACTCTGGCTGCTGCTGCACCGGGTGCAGGCGCTGGGGATCGAACGCATTGCAGGCGACATCGTGCTCGACCGCAGCGCCTTTGCCGAGCCCGAAATTGATCCCGCCGCCTTCAACGACGAGCCGCTGCGCGCCTACAACGCCGGGCCCGACGCGCTGCTGGTGAACTTTCGCGCCCAAGTGTTGCGCTTCAGCCCCGACGTGGCGGCGGGCGTGGCGCGCATCAGCGCCGAGCCACGCTTGGCCGGGGTGCAGGTGCCAGCCACGGTGCCGCTCACGGGCGCGGGCTTGAACAATCCAGGCAGCCAGGCTAGACCGGGAGCCCATGCCAGCCCAGCCAGTCCTCCCGCCCTCGGAACCCCTGCGGCCCAAGCCAACCCTGCCGCCGCCAGCGCCGCCCAAGGCACTTGCGGCGACTGGCGCGCCGCCTTGCGCGCCGACTTTTCCCATCCCCTGCAGCCGCGCTTTGCGGGCCATTTCCCGGCCGCTTGCGGCGTGCGCCACTGGCCGCTGGCGCACCCCGAACCACGCCGCATGGCCGAGCGCGCCGTGCAGGCCCAGTGGTTGGCCAGCGGCGGCGCGCTCGATGGCCGCGTGCGCGAAGGCAGCGTGCCCGCCGGGGCCAACGAGCGCCTGGTGTTCGAGTCACCGCCACTGGCCGACGTGGTGCGCGACGCCAACAAGTTCAGCAACAACGTGATGGCCCAGCACCTGCTGCTCGCACTCAGCCAGGGCGATGGCCCGGCCACCTTCGAGCGTTCGCGCCAGCGCCTGCAGCAGTGGTGGCTGCAACGCTTCGGCCCCGATCTGCCCCTGCCCCAAGTGGGCAACGGCTCGGGCCTGAGCCGCGACGGCCGCGCCAGCGCGCTGGCGCTGGGGCGGCTGCTGCAGCACGCCTACGCCTCGCACGCCATGCCCGATCTGATGGCCTCGCTGCCCGCCAGCGGGCTTGACGGCACACTTCGGCGCAGCCGCATGGGCGCGGGGCTGGCGCACCTCAAAACCGGCAGCCTGCGCGATGTGCAAGCCCTAGCCGGCTACGTGCACCGCCCCGATGGCCAGCGGCTGGTGCTGGTGGCCATGGTCAACCACACCCATGCCCACGCCGCCCGCCCAGCGCTCGATGCGCTGGTGCAGTGGGCGGCCAGCGCACAGGGCCCGGCGCAGCGCTAAGGCACCGCCCTCAAGCCTGCGGCCCAATCGCCACCGCCACCTCGCCCACCCCTTCGACCCAGCCGCGCAGGCGGTCACCCGGCTGCACCGGCCCCACGCCCTCGGGGGTGCCGGTGTAGATCAAGTCGCCTGGTTGCAAGTGGTAAAAGCGCGAAAGGTCAGCGATCAGCTCCGGTATGCTCCAGATCAGTTGATCGGTGCAGGCCGATTGCCGCGTCTGGCCATTGACTTGCAAGCCGATGGCCGAGGGCGCCAGCACCTGCCCCGGCAGGGGCAGCAGCTCGGAGCAGACCGCGCCGTGCTCCACATCCTTGCCCAAATCCCACGGGCGGCCCAGCTCGCGCGCCGCCTGCTGCAAGTCGCGCCGCGTCATGTCCAGCCCGACCGCGTAGCCGTAGATCAGCTCGTGCGCCTGCTCGGGCGCCACCTGAAAGCCGGGCCGGTGCAGCGCCACCACCAGCTCGACTTCGTAGTGGAAGTTGGCCGTTCCCGGCGGGTACGGCAAGGTAATGCCGCTGGGGGCCAGCGCACTGGCCGATTTGGTGAAGTAAAACGGCGTCTCGCGCGCCTTGTCCACCGTAAAGCCCATTTCGGCGGCGTGTGCGGCGTAGTTGCGGCCTACAAAGAACAGCCGGCTCACGGGAAAGCGCTGCGGGCTGCCCAAAATCGGCAGTGCAGCAACGGGTGGGGGGGCGAACAGGTAGGGGTTCATGGTTTGGGTTGGTTCTGCGTGCCGCTCAGCGATAAACCTCGCGCCGGTTGCCCACGCGCAGCACCAGAATGCGCAAGCGCCCGTCGTCGATCTGGGCGATCACGCGGTACTCGCCCACGCGGTATTTCCAGTAGTTGCCTAGGCGCGGGCCATGCAGGGCGTCGCCGATGCTGCGTGGGTCATCTAGCAGGGCCACACGCTGGTACAAATAATCGAGGATGCGCTGGGCTTGCGGGCGGTCCATCGCTTTGAGTTGCTTGCGCGCCAAGCCCGACAGCTCAATGCTCCATGCCATATTCTTTCATCACCTCTTCGAGTGGCACGGGCACGGAACGACCGGAGCGTATCGCCTCCATTTCCAGCTCGGCCAGATAGTAGTCTTCGAGGTCTTCGAGGTGCTCGCAAATCGCCTCGGTGACGTAGTAGGTTTTGCTGCGGCCGGTCTGGGCGGCCAGTTGGTTGAGGCGCTGCTCCAGATCGGGCGGCAGCCGGATTGATAGGGCCATGTTTGTACACTCCTTGCGTTCCATGCAGTACAAGTATCGCAGCAAAAGCGGCGCGGTGCAAGCCTCATTTGCAGGCACGCAGGCACCTTGGCGCTCACCTGCGCGCCCAACTGTCAAAGCCCAAGCAATGCGCTCAAGTGAGATCCGAGGCCCCGCCCAACAAAACCACCCCTCAAAACGAAGTCCACTCCCCTTCGGCGTCGGCCTTGGGTTTGGTGGCGGACGGCAGCGCGCGGGCCGGTGGCGCAATGCGGCTTTGGGCTTCGGCGGGGCGCGGGGCGGGCATTCTGGCGGATGCAGCAGAGCCCGATGCCGCGGCCTGCGCACCAGTCTTCGCGCCTGCCCTGGCCGCACCCTGCTTCGAGGCCCGCTCGGCCGCTCCGTGTCCAAGCGCTGCAGCGCCAGCGCCACGGGCAGCCGATGCAGCGGGTCTTGCAGCTCGGTATGCAGCGGGCACAGCGGCCCTGGGTGCTGGCGCCGTGCGCGCCGGGGCCGCCACGGCACCGCCTGCTCCGCCTGCATCGCCTTGGCCGAACTTGAACTGCCCCACCAGCGCGATCAAATGCTCGGCCTGGCCCTTGAGGCTCTCGGAAGCGGCGGCGCTCTGCTCCACCAGCGCGGCGTTTTGCTGCGTGGCGTGATCGAGCTGCTGCACCGCCTGCCCGATCTGCCCGATGCCTTCGGACTGCTCGTTGCTGGCGGCGCTGATTTCGGCGATCAGATCGGTCACGCGCTTGACCTGGGTGACGATCTCGCCCACGCTCTGGCCGGCTTGCGCCACCAGTTGCGTGCCTTGCTCGACGCGCTGCGCGCTGGCCCCGATGAGCGCCTTGATCTCTTTGGCCGCTTCGGCGCTGCGCCCGGCCAGACTGCGCACCTCCGAGGCCACCACCGCAAAGCCGCGCCCTTGCTCGCCGGCGCGCGCCGCTTCTACGGCGGCGTTGAGCGCCAAAATATTGGTCTGAAAGGCAATGCCGTCGATCACGCCGATGATGTCGGCGATCTTCTGGCTGCTGGCGCTGATTTCCTGCATCGTTCCCACCACCTGGCCGACCACGGCACCGCCGCTTTCGGCGGCAGCACTGGCCCCAGCGGCAATCTGGCTGGCGGCGCGCGCGGTTTCGGCGTTTTGTTTCACGGTGGCGGTGAGCTGCTCCATGCTGGCCGCGGTTTGCTCCAAGCTGGAGGCCTGCTGCTCGGTGCGCTGCGACAAATCGGCGTTGCCGCTGGCAATCTCGCTCGCCCCGGTGCTGATCGAGTCGGCGCTCTGGCGCACCGTGCCCACCAAGCGCGCTAGGCTGGCGTTCATGGTGGCCAGCGCGCGCAGCAACTGGGCCGTTTCGTCGCGGCCCGAGGCCTCGATGCGCGCACCCAAATCGCCCTCGGCCACCCTTTCGGCCACGCGCAAGGCCTGCGCCAGCGGCCGCGTAATCGAGCGCGTGATGGCCCAGCCCAGCAAGCCGCCGAGCAGCAAGGCCAGCAGCGCGCCAACGATCATAATGACATTGACGGCTTGGTTGGTGGCGTTGATGGCCTCGTATTGCTCGCGCGCCTGGGTGCTTTCGAGCTCCACCAGCGCGCCCAAGGTAAGGGCGGTCTGGCGCGACAGATCGGTGAAGCCGGCCTGATAAATGGCATAAGCCTGCTCGCGCTGCCCCGCCAGCAAGGCCTCCATGACCGGCAGCTTGGCTTGTCTCATATACGCCTGTTTCGCAGCGTCAAAGGCGGCTTCGGCCTGTCGGTCTGCGGCTGTTTTCTCGCCCGCCGAATACAGCGCCCAAATCTGGTTGAATCTTTGCGCGTTGGCGAGCAGCTCGGTGTTGCGTGCCTGCACGTTCGCGGGCGCAGGGTCAAGCAGCGCGTCCGTCACCAGCACCCGATTGCGCTGCGTCAGCCTATCGAGTTCAGTGATCTGCTGAAGTGACACCACGTTTTGCATGTACATCGCTTCCGCCCGTTGGTACATCCGATCCGTGGCCACCAAGCCCGCCGCCGCCAGCGCCACCATCAGCAGCAGCAACACGCCGCACAGCAGGCCCAAGCGCGGGCCGATTTTTAGGGTTTGCAGCAGGTTCATGCGGCGTCTCTCGTGCAAGGTGGGGGAAAAAGGGTTGGGCTGCAAGGGGCTGCAGGGACACAAGGGCACCATTAATACACCACAAGGCCGCCCCTTAGATTGAAGCCGCTCAATTGTGCATGAAAACAATGACGCCTCTGTCGCCAGCCCGGCGCAGGCCTGCGCCTTCCAGCCCCAGCCCCGGCGCCCGCCCCACCAGCCCGCCTTGATGCGAAAATGCACCCATGGACGCACACGCTCAAGCCTACACCCCCGAACTCATCCCCACCCTAGGCCGCCAGGCCCGCGCGGCGGCGGCGCAGATGGCGTGCGCCAGCGCGGCCACCAAGGCGGCGGCGCTGCGCGGCCTAGCCGCCTTGTTGCGCCAGCAGGCCGAGCCGCTGCAAGCCGCCAACGCGCTCGACCTGGAGCGCGCGCGCGGTGCCGGCTTGGCCGAGCCGCTGCTCGATCGGCTGCGCCTGAGCCCAGCCGCGCTCGAAACCTGCGCCTTGGGCTGCGAGCAACTGGCCGCCATGCCCGAGCTCATCGGCACCATCAGCGGCTTGCAGCAGCAGCCCAGCGGCATCCGCGTGGGGCAGATGCGCGTGCCCATCGGCGTCTTTGGCATGATTTACGAGAGCCGCCCGAATGTGACCATCGAAGCCGCGTCGCTGGCCATCAAGAGCGGCAACGCCGCCATTTTGCGCGGCGGCTCCGAGGCCATAGCCAGCAACCGCGCGCTGGCCGCGCTGGTGCAGCAGGCGCTGGGCGCGGCCGGCCTGCCACCCGAGGCGGTGCAGCTCGTGCCCTGCACCGACCGCGCCGCCGTGGGCCAGTTGATCGCCATGCCGCAGTATGTGGATGTAATCATCCCGCGCGGCGGCAAGGGCCTGATCGAGCGCATCAGCGCCGAAGCCAAGGTGCCGGTGATCAAACACCTCGATGGCAACTGCCACACCTATGTCGATGACCCCTGCGACCTGGCGCTGGCGGTGCAAGTGACCGACAACGCCAAGACGCAAAAATACAGCCCCTGCAACGCCACCGAGAGCCTGCTGGTGGCGCGCCCGGTGGCGGCAGCGTTTTTGCCGCAGATCGGGGCCGTGTTTGCCGCCAAGGGCGTGGAAATGCGCTGCTGCCCCGAGTCTTTGCAGATTCTCCAGGCCACCGTTCGCCCTGAGCCCGTCCTTCGACAAGCTCAGGATGAGCGGATTTCAGCCCGAACGGTGGTGCCGGCCCCCACCCCCCTGCTGGCCCCTGCCCCCCTGCTGGCCCCTGCCCCCCTGCTTCGCCCCGCCACCGAGGCCGACTGGTCCACCGAATACCTCGCCCCCATCATCAGCATCAAGCTGGTGGCGGGCCTAGATGAAGCCATTGCGCACATCAACCGCTACTCCAGCCACCACACCGACGCCATCATCACCAGCCACCACGGGCACGCGCAGCGCTTTTTGCGCGAAGTCGATTCCAGCAGCGTGATGGTCAACACCAGCACCCGCTTTGCCGATGGTTTCGAGTACGGGCTGGGGGCCGAAATCGGCATCTCCACCGACAAATTCCACGCCCGCGGCCCAGTTGGGGTCGAGGGCCTGACCTCGCTCAAGTACGTGGTGCTGGGCGCAGGCGAAGTGCGCCTCTGACCATGCCGCGCCGCAAACCCTCCCGCGCCCAGGCCAACGCAGCCACCAGCGCCCCCGACCCGCGTTTTGCCGAGCAGCCCAGCCTGTTCGATCAGGCCGCCGCCGCCCCACCGCCCCAAGGTGCTGGTGCCGCCCACCCCAACGGCGCACCCAGTAGCGCCACCGCCCTGCGCGTGCAAGCGCCTGGCCAGCGCCTGCGCTCACCCGCTGGCCAGGCTTTCGAGCGCGAGCGCGCGCGCATCGAGCGCCTGCGCCAGCAGTTGCAAACGCTGGACGCCGTGGGCCTGGCGCACCGCACCCAGTGCGCCCAGCGCCTGACCCCGCTGCAGCAGCAAGAAACCGAACTGCGCCGCGCCATGGTGCAAGCGCTCGACGCCTGGTTCGAGGGCACGCGCAAGGGCCTGAGCGCCACCCAATTGGCGCTGCTGCGCCAGATCGTGATTGCCCAGAGCCACAGCCTGGCGCTCGAAGGCGATGCCGACATGGCCGCCCTGCACGACCGGCGCAGCCCGCAGACCCTGGCCGAACAGCGGCGCGACCGGGCCCAAGCCATGCACCAAGAGCTGCAGCAAGACTTTGCCGACGCGCTCGACACCGAGCTGCCCGACTTCGACCCCGACAACCCCGACGCCTCGCTGCACGCCACCATCGACCACCTGCGCCAGCGCCTGCGCGAGCAAGACGAGCTCAAGGCGGCCAAGAAGGCACAGCGCCAGGCGCGCCGCAAACCCAGCGCCGCCCAAGAAAAAGCCGCTGCCCACCTGGCCGACGCCGATGCCACGCTGCGCCTGCTCTACCGCCAGTTGGCCAGCGCGCTGCACCCCGACCGCGCCAGCGACGCCGCCGACTTGGCGCAAAAGCACGATCTCATGAGCGCCGTCAACGCCGCCTACACCCAGCGCGACCTGGTGGCCCTGCTGGAGCTGCAATGGCGCGCCGAACTGGTAGACCCCGAACACCTCGAGCGCGTGGGCGACGAGCGCCTGCGCAGCCTTACGCTGCTGCTCAAACAGCAGGCCGCCGCGCTCGAGCGCGACCGCCAAACCAGCCAGCGCCGCTGGGCCGACGAATTTGGCTTGCCGCACTACATCGCTTTCAGCCCCACCAGCTTGCACGACATGCTCCAGGACCAACTGGAAGATGTGCAAGCAACCATCGACGCCATGCAGCACGACCTGCAACAGGTTGATGAGCTGGCCACCCTCAAACCCTGGCTGAACGAGCAGCGCCGCCTGATGCGCGCCGCCGAGCAAGAGCAAAAGCGCTTGGCTTCCTTTATGGCCTGGGACTAAAACCGCTCCACCTGCCGCCCCCACCAGCCATGCCAGCCAAACCCCGCGTCGTCGTCGGACTCTCGGGCGGAGTCGATTCCGCCGTCAGCGCCTGGCTGCTCAAGCAGCAGGGCTTTGAGGTGATCGGCATCTTCATGAAAAACTGGGAAGATGACGACAGCGACGAAGGCGCCGACGGCAGCAGCGCGCACTGCTCCAGCCGCCAGGACTGGCTCGACGCCGCCAGCGTGGCCGACGTGCTGGGCATCGAGATCGAGTACGTGAATTTTGCCGCCGAGTACAAAGACCGCGTCTTTGCCCACTTTCTGCGCGAATACCAGGCCGGCCGCACACCCAACCCCGACATCTTGTGCAACGCCGAGATCAAGTTCAAGGCCTTCCTCGACCATGCCCTGCGCCTGGGGGCCGAGCAGATCGCCACCGGGCACTACGCGCGCGTGCGCTTCGATGGCGCCAGCGCCCGCCACCAACTGCTCAAAGGCCTGGACCCGCTCAAAGACCAGAGCTACTTTTTGCATCGCCTCACACAGGCGCAACTGGCGCGCACGTGCTTTCCGGTGGGCGAGCTGCGCAAGACCGAGGTGCGCCGCATCGCCGCCGAAATCGGCCTGCCCAACGCCAAAAAGAAAGATTCGACCGGCATTTGCTTCATCGGCGAGCGCCCCTTTCGCGAATTTTTGGGCCGTTACCTGCAACACCACCCCGGCCCCATACGCGCCCCCGACGGGCGCACCATCGGCCAGCACGTGGGCCTGAGCTTTTACACCCTGGGCCAGCGCCAGGGGCTGGGCATAGGCGGCCTCAAGCCCAGCGCAGCGGCGCGCGCATCCGCCCAGCCCACCCACGGCGGCCACGAACACGCGCCCTGGTTCGTGGCGCGCAAAGACATGGCCCACAACACCCTGTGGGCGGTGCAGGGGCACGAGCACCCGTGGCTGCTCTCATCCAGCCTGCAAGCCAGCGACCCCAGTTGGGTCGCCGGCCAAGCACCGCCCGCCGGCGTCTATGGCGCCAAAACCCGCTACCGCCAGGCCGATGCGGCGTGCCGCTTCGAGCCCGCCCCCGAAGCCCCCGCCGAACGCTTCGGCCTGCACTTCGAGCAGCCCCAATGGGCCGTCACCCCCGGCCAGAGCGCGGTGCTCTACGACGGCGCGGTGTGCCTAGGCGGCGGGGTGATTTACGGCTCCGGTTCGGCCACCTGAAAAATTGACGGGGATCCGCCAATTTGATTAAGATTGCAGCTTTTGGCCCGGCACCAGCGGAGACTCCCCATGCAATCAAACGATAACGAGCGCCGGCGCGAGCGCCTGAGCCACTACCTGCAAGCCCATTTTGGCGAGATGAACCCCGAGGTGCTGGCCGCCGTGTGCGCGCACTTCACATGGGTCGAACTCGAAGCCGGTGAGGTGCTGATGCAGCAAGGGCAAGTGGCCGATGCCGCCTACCTGAGCCTGAGCGGGCGCTTGCGCGTGTACGTGGAAGGCCCCGAGGAGGGCCAGCGGCGCGCGGTGCGCGAGCTCGGGCGCGGCGAGATTTTGGGCGAAATCGGGCTCTACAGCGAGGCCCCGCGCTCGGCCACCGTGGTCGCGCTGCGCCACAGCGTGCTGGCGCGGCTCGAAAAGGCGCAGTTCCACGAGCTGGTGCAGCGCTACCCGCAAGCCTCGTTTGCGCTCACGCGCCAGATCATCGAGCGCTTGCAAACGCAGCACAACAGCCGGCCCGAAACGGCCCCGGTGATGCTCTGCCTGCTGCCCATCACGGCCCATGTGCAGCAAGCCGAACTGGCCGACAAGCTGCGCCTAGCCCTTGCGCAGCATGGCCGCACCTGCTGCGTCGGTGCCGCCCAGGTGCGCGCCCAGGCACTGCAACAGCACGGCCAAGCCGACGATGCCGCCTGTGCGCTGGTGCTCGACGAACTCGAAACCCAGCACGACTTCGTGCTCATGCTCGCCGACAGCGCCGACGAAGGCTGGAGCCGCCTGTGCACGCGCCACGCCGACGAAATTTTGCTGCTGGCCCAGGCCAGCGAGCCGGCGCAAATCCACCCCATCGAACACGCCTGCCTGAGCGCTCTGCTGCAGGCCAGCGAGCCCAACCAAACCCTGCTGCTGCTGCACCCGGCCGAGCTCAAATCGCCGCTGGGCATGCGGCGCTGGCTCGATCGGCGCCCGGTGGGCGCACACCTGAACCTGCGCCCGGCACTGGAGCGCGATGTGCAGCGGCTGGCGCGCATCATCAGCCACAACGCCACCGGGCTGGTGCTGGCTGGCGGCGGCGCGCGCGGGCTGGCGCACCTGGGCGTCTGGAAAGAGCTGCAACGGCGCGGCATCGAAATCGATTGCGTGGGTGGCACCAGCATCGGAGCCGTCATGGGTGCCCTGATTGCCGCCGACGCCGGGGTCGAGCCCACCATCGAGCGCGCCCGGCGCGCCTTTCGCATCAACCCCACCGGCGACTACAACTGGCTGCCACTGGTCTCGCTCATCCGCGGGCGCCGGGTGCGCCAGCTCATCGACAGCACCTTTCACGAGCTCACCGGCGGCCAGGCCGACGTGGTCGATCTGTGGAAAGGCTTTTTTTGCATCGCCAGCAACTACTCGCGCGGGCAAGAGCTGCGGCTGCAGCAAGGCGACCTGAGCCAGGCCCTGCGCGCCAGCCTGGCCATTCCCGGCGCACTGCCGCCGGTGGTGCGCGACGGCGAGCTGCTGTGCGACGGCGGCACCTTCAACAACTTCCCCGTGAACGTGATGCGCCAGCAGCGCGGCGTGCGGCGCGTGATCGGCGTCGATCTGGGCGCGCGCAGCACGCGCCGCCTCACCTTCGACGAAATCCCCGGCCCGTGGGCGCTGCTGCTCGACCGCCTGCGCCCGCGCGCACGCCAGCGCTACCGCCTGCCCTCGCTGGTGTCGTATTTGCTCAACGTCTCGATTCTCTACAGCGTTTCGCGCCAGGCCGAATCGCGCCGCCAGTGCGACCTCTACCTCAACCCACCGCTGCCCAAGATCGGGCTGCTGCAGTGGAACCAGTTCGAGACCATCGTGAGCCAAGGCGAGCAGCATGCTCGCGAGGTGCTGGACCAAGCCGAAGGGGGCGTGGCGGCACCTCCGAGTTGATTCAGCCCGGGGTCATGATTTGCCCCTCACAGGAACACATCAGCACGGACGTGGAAGCGGTGAGCAAATCGCTTGGCGATTTCCTTGCTGATTGAGCGCTTGCCGTTCAGAATGTCCGAGATGCGGCTTTGTGGCGCGCAGTCTCCCAAGTCCTCCTGCTTGAGACCGTGTTGCTCCATCAGGAAGCGCAGCACTTCGCCCGGCTGTGCCTCGGGGATCTGGAAACTCTCGTCCTCGTAAGCCTTCACCTGATCGGCAAGGTAATCAAGCACTTCGGCCAAGGGGTGATTTTCGTTGTCTCCTACTTCGCCGAGTAGTGCATCAATCGTGACGCAGGCCTGCGCATATTCCTCGTCGGAGTGAACCGAGGTCACGCCTACGAGTTGCTTGAACGGCATCCATGCCCGAAGAATGGCTTGCGGTTCGGGCGCCGCCTTAAGTGCGTAGGCAATCATTTTTTCTGCTTCCAGTTGCCACGGTCGTATTCGGCATGTGTCAAAACCGCCCGAATGAAGACCTTGTGCCGGTTGTAGTGGATTACAGCGATCAATCGATACTTGTTGCCACCGATGTTGAACACCGTCAGGCCGTCCACGTAGTCGGCACTGGCGAACGTCGCTCTCAGGTCGCCGAAGTCCGCAAAGACCTCGCTTTCCATCGTGCGATACCACGCCTGCAATGGATTCTCGGCGTCTGGGTGTTTTACCCAGAACTCAACAAGGGCAGGCTTGGCAATGACGTGCATGGAGATAGTATATACCAATATGGTATCTGAATCCGTGACCAGTCTTGTCCAACGAGGCCTGAGCCTGGGGAGCACCTGGGCCTGGCACCTTCAACAACTTCCCCGTGAACGTAATGCGCCAGCAGCGCGGCGTGCGGCGCGTGATCGGCGTCGATCTAAGCGGCGCCCACCTGCGCGGCGGCGTCGAGCGGGTTCATCACTTCAATGCCACCGCGCATCGGGTAAGGCGCGTCCACCGGGGCCACCAGCAATTTGCGGCTCGCGCCCACGTCGGTGGCGGCCAAGTGCATCCCCTTGGATACCGTGGGTGCCGACGAACGCTTGATTTCAAGCACCCAAGTTTGGCCATTGCGCCAGCTCAGCACCAGGTCGGCCTCGGCGCCATGCGCGGTGCGGTAGAAGCTGGCCTCGGCCTGCGGTGCCGCCGCCAGCAGTTGCTCGATCACAAAACCCTCCCAGCTTGCGCCGGCCACCGGGTGGCTCAGCACCGCCTCCAACGTCTCGAGGCCGAGCAGGGCGTGGACGATGCCGCTATCGCGCACATACACCTTGGGCGCACGCACCAGCCGCTTGCCGGTATTGCCATGCCAGGCTGGCAGCCGGCGCACCAGCATCAAATCGCTCAGGATGTCGATATAGCGTGCCACCGTCTGCCCGCTCACCGCAAGCGAGGCCGCCAACTGCGACTGGTTGAGCAAACCGCCTTGCACATGGGCCAGCATGGTCCACAGGCGACGCAGCGTAGTGGCAGGAATGCGCGGCCCCAGCGCCGGGATGTCGCGCTCCAGATAGGTGCTGATGAAGGCTTCGCGCCAGCGCAGGCTGGCCGCATCGTCCGGTGCGAGCCATGACAAGGGAAAACCGCCGCGCACCCAGAGTGGGTTCAGGTCGGCGCCGGTCGCCGCGCCGGGCAGCACCTCGCGGGCCTGGAAGGGTGTGAGTTCGAGTTGTGCCACCCGCCCTGCCAGGCTTTCGCTGGTTTGGCGCAACAGCACACCGGAAGCCGAGCCGAGCAGCAGGAACTGCCCGGCAGCCTCGCCGCCGCGCCGGCGGATGTCGATGACACCGCGCAACACGGCAAACAGCTCGGGCAGGCGCTGCACTTCATCCAAGATCACCAGCCGCTGCCGCTGCGCCAGCAAAAAAGCCTCCGGGTCGTCCAACTGGCGCTGGGCCGAGGGCAGCTCCAAGTCCAGGTAGAGCGCATCACCACGCTGGGCCATTTCGGCCAGCGCCAAGGTAGTTTTGCCGGCCTGACGCGGCCCCAAAAGCACCACCGCCGGAAATTTGGCCAGCCGTTCAACCAGTGTTTGCTGCACGAAACGCGGATTCATCCGTGCAATTTACCATACTTGTGGAGAATTTACACGGTAAATACCCGCGCACCGCCCCACCGCTGCTCAAGGTCGGGCTGCTGCAGTGGAACCAGTTCGACTCCATCGTGCGCCAAGGCGAGCAGCATGCGCGCGAGGTGCTGGACCAGGCCGAAGGGGGCGTGGCGGCACCTGCGGCTTGAAGCCTAGGCGTATTCGCCAAGCAAAAAAAGGGGGGGCGCATTGCGCCCCCCTTTTGTTATTGCACCTCGGATCTATGAATCGATGCGCAGGTGGCCTGCATTGCGCAACTGGTCGAGGATTTGAGCCCCGGTCGATTCGCTCGCCATACCCAGCGCCTGCGCCAGTGCGGCTTGGCTGGCAAAGTTGTCGAACACGATGTGCTGAGTGGGCTGGAAGTCGGTGCCGCCATCGTGATCAACCTGCAAGCGCAACTTGCCGCCCTCTGTGTCAAAGCGCAGGTAGCTGCCCAAGTTCGTGGCCGTCTCGCCCTGCAGCAGGTCGCGCAGATCGAGTGCGTCGCCCTGGCCGGGGTTGAAGTCGGTGATCACATCGCGCGCCGGGGTGGTGGTGCTGCCTTGGTCACCCAAGCGCCATGCAAACACGTCGGCGCCCAAGCCACCGGTGAGGGTGTCGTTGCCGGCGCCGCCAATCAGCGTATCGTTGCCGGCGCCGCCGTTGAGCGTGTTCGCGGTCGCGTCACCCACGATGACATCGTCGCCCGAGGTGCCCGCGAGCACGGCCATGCTGCCATCCACGGTGACCGAGATGGCGCCCGTGGTGGTGTCGCCGTCGCCGTCGGTGATGCCGATCGTGAAGTTGAGAACCTGGGTGCCGGTGTTGGTCACCGTCGAGACGCTACCCAGATCGAACTTGCCCGAGCCGGAGATCACCCTAACGTCAACGTAGTCTAGGAACAGACCGGGCGTCGCATTGCTGATGATAGTCTGGGTGTCGATGTTGCCCCCCGTACCCGTGACCGTGATGGTCGCTGTGGTGGTGGTAACAGGCGTGCCAGCAGCATCCACCCAATACGCCACGTAGCTGTACTGGTTGCCTCCGCTGTAACTCAACATACTGATTGTGGCGCTCGTGATTCTGGGGCCGTTGAAAAGGCCAGGCCCGGGTGACCCGGACTCCTGATCACCGAAGTCGAGGCGGATCACCTCGTTCGCCTCGAACTGGTTGTTACCGATGCCCCAGCCAGCGGCCGAGCCGTTGATCTCACCACCCGAAAGCCCGCCCGATATAATGGCAAGCGGGGTTGAGAGCGCCGTTTCGCTCAGGATTTGGTAGCGAGTTGGTCCACTGCCAAAGGACGTTGCAGCGCCGATGGATACGGTCTCCAGCGCATCGAGCCCCTGCAGCAGGGTAAAGGTGTAGGTGCCGTTGCCGTTCAGCGCCAGCGTGAACACCTGCGTCTCGGGTCCGTCCAGGGTATTATTATTGTTGGCATCCACATACCCTGTCACCGTGTTGCCGGCGATGGAGTACTTCACCGCCTGCCCGTTCGAGGTCAATCCCGTCGGCAGGGAGGTGAAGCTGAACCCGCCCGACCCGCCCGCGCCGTCAGCGCCAAAGCTGGAGATAAAGGCCCCGGTCGCCGCCGTGCCGGCCGTGTTCGCCACCACCGCCTGCATGGCCGAGGTGAAGCTCGGGCCGTCGTCCAGGAAGCTGAGCGCGGCGCCGATGTCCAGGCTGGCGCTGGCTCTGAGGGTGTCGCCGTCGGCGTCGGTGATGGTGTCGGTGCGTGTCAGGCTGATCAGGCCGGCAGCCAGGCTGACGGGGTCGTCAGGGTTGGCGGCGTTAGGGTGGCGCACGGCGCGCTCCTGATCCAGTGTGACCAGACCGCTGTCGTCGGTGCTGAGGCGGAAGTAGACCGTGTCGCCGACCCGGCCTTCGATGGCGCCGCCATCCAGGTGCAGGGTGATGGCCGCGTTGGCCAGGTTGAACAGGCCGCTGTTGCTGCCTGCGGCCACGTTCAGGCCCAGCGCGTAGGCGCTGCTGGTGGGGCTGCTGCTGCTCGCGCCGTCGGCGCCGAAGCTGGGGCTGGCCACGAAGTTGCCGGCAAAGCTGGCGCTGGCGTTGAGCGCCAGGTCGCTCTCGTCGACCGTGAGCGCCGGCAGGGCGACCTCGCCTGCGACCACCAGGCTCAGGCTCGGCACGTCGTCCTGCACCGAAAGCGACAAATTCACCGTGGTCGGTGCGCCGTCGCTGGCCGTGCCACTCAATACCACCAAAGGCAGGGGGAGATCGTTTTCCCCTCCACCCGCCTCGTGGTTCATGGCGCCGAGCACGGTGAAGGTGTAGGTGCCATCGGGATTGACCCTCAGTTGAGCTGCGGGCGTAGCCTCGCTATCCGATGGAATCGGGTTGCCGTTCTGGTCGAAAAAGACGGTCGAACCACCCGGCGCAACCGTGACAGGCGCAAAACCGGCGATGGTGATGGTGGTCACAACGCCGGAAGCACCACCCGACCAGACCGATCCGGAAGCGGTGTAGTTATTACCGTCGTCTTCATCATTGCCAATGACGCCACCTTCAGTTGGAACGGACTCTTCCTCAACCCGCAGCGCCTGAGCCACTGTAACTGGCGCTGGCGGCTCCACAGGCGCAGGCGCAGGCGCCGCCACCACCGCAGGCTGCTCCTCGGACGGTGGCACGGTAAATGCAGCCGCCTCAAACTCGAACGCCAGCGGATCCACGCCCTCGACCACGCGCAGCAGGCGCACAAAATCGCTGCCTTCACCGGCACCACCAGCCACGGCACCGGCGGCGGCGGGGTCCACTTGCTCGAGCAGGTCGAGGCCCTGCTCCAGGATTCGGGCGATTTCGGCCACGGTGACGGGTTGCACGGCGGCGTCGGCTGCCTGCGGGGTGGCGTCGGTGAGGGCGATGGTTTCATCCACGCGCAGCGCTTGGTTGGGGCCCATGGCCAAGGTCTGACCGTCGGCCAGCAGCAGCTCGACGCGGGCGCCGTTCTGGGTGCGGATGACGTCGCCGCGCTGCACAACCTCGCCCACTTGCAGGGCACGGGTGGTGCCATCGGCTTTGACGATGACGGCGTTGCCTGTGATGGCGATGACGGTGGCTTGGGACATGGTAGCGCTCCGAAGGTGTATGACGATGGGCGCAGCTTAAGGGCTTGTCGTGGCCTTTGGCTATTGGACTTTGGTACAGTTTTGCGGGCTTGTGGGGCAAATGCGGGTTTTCACTAGGCGAGCAGCTCGCGCGCAAGGTGCTGGAACAGGCCGAGGCGCAGAAGGTCGAGCGCAAGGGTGGCTGGTTTTTGTGCTCATCTGAGCTACAATCAAAAGCCAATCTGACAGGAGCTGGATCATGGCTGCAACTGCATTTGTCCGGGCGCGGATTGATGAAACGCTGAAAAACGAAGCCGCTGCCGTGCTGGCCGGCATGGGCCTGACCGTTTCCGACGTGGTGCGCATCGCGCTGACCAAGATCGCCAAGGAAAAGGCTTTGCCGTTCGAGATGCGCGCACCCAATGCGCTCACGGCAAAAACGCTGGCAAAGAGCGAGCGCGGCGAGGACGTACACCACGCCAAGCATGCTGACGACCTGTTCAAGCAGTTGGGCATCTGATGCGGCAGCCCGACTATTGCCGGGCAGTTCAAGCGCGACGTGACTGCGTCAGCAAAGGTCGATGACACCGCGTAACACGGTAACAATGGGCGCAAGATAAAGGCTTGCGGCGGCCTTTGGCTATTGGACTTTGGTACAGTTTTGCGGGTTCGCTATGCGGCGCCCACCTGCGCGGCGGCGTCGAGCGGGTTCATCACTTCAATGCCATCGGGCATCGGGTAAGGCGCGTCCACCGGTGCCACCAGCAATTTGCGGCTCGCGCCTACATCGGTGGCGGCCAAGTGCATCCCCTTTGATACCGTGGGTGCCGACGAATGCTTGATTTCAAGCACCCTCGTTCTATGTCGATGCGCGCAAGCCACTGCCGACGCCTTCCACTGCGCAGGGCCGTGCAACGGTGCGGCGTGTTGCCCAGTGAGGTTTGCGGCCTAGAAGAAAACCGTGGTCTGCCCCCGATTTCCCCAAAATCGCACAAAATCGCGTACAGTGAGAGAGCAATGTCTGCATCACACCGGAGGCCGCCATGAGCCGACTCACCGTCAAAGACCGGATGGTTCGATCCATCGCCATGCGCAAGGGCGAGGTCGTTTTGCGCGCGGATTTCGAGGCCATCGGCAGCCCCAGCCAGATCAGTCGGGCACTCAAGGATCTCATCGAAGCAGGCAAGATCGTTCGCTTGGGCTATGGCGTTTATGCTAGGGCTCGTCCCAGCGTGCTATCGGGTAAGCCCGTGCCGCGTGTATCCTTGGAAGAGCTGGCGCAGGAAGCGCTGGAAAAGCTGGGCGTGCCTGTGCAATTGGGTCGCGCCCAGAGAGCATACGCCGAGGGCAAAACCACACAGATTCCGGTGCGCACAACGTTCAATACGGGTCAGCGCCGTATTTCCCGCAAGATCACCGTCGGCATCAGCACCGTGCGCTATGAAAACAATTACAGCGCGCGAGCATGACCTGATCCTTGAAGTGCGCAACGAGGGACCCCGGTGGCCAGCCTGCGGCCAGAGATCAAGGTAGATCTCAATGCCCGACCGCCCGTGTTGCCCACGGCACGGCTGCCCATCGCGTCCATGCTCAATGTCCTGATCCAAGCCCCCGCATCGGATCTTCAAGTGGAGTGCATCGGTGTCGAGGAAGCCCTCGCTGAAAAGGTGCTGTCCTTCCTGCGCCGAACAGCACAAGCCCGGGCGGGGCAAAATCGTGCCGACTACGACGACCGCTTAGTCCGTCACCTCTACGATGTGAGAGCCATCACCCGAGGGCGTGATGGTCTGGCGCTGCCGCACGAACACTTTGCCGTCATGGTCGCTGGCGACGCGGTTCAATTCCGCAACCAATATCCAGAGTTTGAGCAAGACCCCGTGGGGCAAATGCGCGTGGGACTGAATGCCCTGCTCCACGAGGCGGATGCCTTCGAGCGCGATTACCTGCAGTTTGTTGACGAGTTGGTGTTTGGGGAGCAGGTGACGTTTGCCGAGGCCAGGGCGGTGTTCATCGAGCTGGCCGAGCGCCTGCTTGCTAAGCTTCCCGCCCACCCACCTCGGGCTTGATGACGAAAACCGTGGTCTATCCCCAATGCTGTTCACTTAAATAAATCTGCCGTATAGTACGGCCCAACCAAGCGCTCACTGTGCATGACAAGCACAGTCGGCGCCAGCGCGACCTGCCGGCGCACGCGCTGGCGTATTACGTCATGGCGCTTTCGCTGTATCGAGGCGTCAATACCGAGGAAGTGCTGCGGGTGGTCACCGAAGGGATGGAGTACCTAGGTGCCAACGCCATACGCCGGGAGGTGGGCAAATCTGCGATCAGTGCGGCACGCACGCGCTTGGGGGCGCACCGGCTATCCGCAACTGCGCTTCGTCGCACTGCAAGGGTGACGAGCCGCTCAATCTCAGGCAAAACTGGAAGCCGGAAATTGTTATGTGAACAGAATTGGGTCTGTCCCCGATTTCTCCGCGCACCCAATGCGCCCACGGATTGGGCTTGCCCAGAAAACCAGCGGCTACACTTCGGGCATGAGCACCGCCTTGCACACCTCCACCCTGCACTCTTTACCACTGCTGGCGCGCGGCAAGGTGCGCGACAACTACGCCGTGGGCGACGACCGCATTCTGATGCTGGCCTCGGACCGCATCAGCGCCTTCGATGTGGTGATGGAGCAGGCCATTCCCGGCAAAGGCGAGCTGCTCACGCGCCTGAGCCTGTTTTGGTTCGATTACCTGGGCCGCTTTGGGCTGTGCCCGAACCACCTCACCGGTGCCGAGCCCGAGAGCGTGGTGAGCGCGGACGAACAGGCCTTGGTGCGCGGCCGCTCGATGCTGGTGCAGCGCCTGCGCCCGATTCCGGTGGAGGCGGTGGTGCGCGGCTACCTGGCCGGCAGCGGCTGGAAGGAGTACCAGGCCAGTGGCGGCGTCTGCGGCGTGGCCCTGCCACCGGGCCTGGTCAATGCGGCGCAGTTGCCCGAGCCCATCTACACCCCGGCGGCCAAGGCGGCGCAGGGCGAGCACGACGAAAACATCACGTACGAGCAAACGGTGCAAATGATAGGCCCCGATCTGGCCGGGCAGATTCGCCGCGTTTCGATCGGCCTGTACCAGGCGGCGGCGGCCTATGCGCTGGGCAAGGGCATCATCATCGCCGACACCAAGTTCGAGTTCGGGCTCGACCCGGCCGGCCAACTGGTGCTGATGGACGAGGTGCTGACCCCCGACAGCTCGCGCTACTGGCCACTGGAGCAGTACCGCGCCGGGGCCAACCCGCCGAGCTTTGACAAGCAGTATCTGCGCGACTGGCTCGAAACGGCCACAGTGGCCGGCCAGCCCTGGAACAAGGCCGCCCCCGCCCCCACGCTGCCGCCCGAAGTGATAGCGCAAACCGCCGCCAAGTACCGCGAAGCCTTGCAGCGGCTGCTGGGCTAGGGCAGGCTTTTTTTACCAGGAGCAGCCGATGCGAGCTTTTGTTTTTTCCTTCGCGCTGATCTGGTTCGCCCTGATCGGCCCGGCTGCGGCGCAAAGCCCGGTGGTGTCGGTGAGTGAGCCTTGGGTGCGCGCCACCGTGGCGCAGCAAGGCGCAACCGGGGCCTTTATGCGCCTGAGCGCCAACCAGGATGTGCGGCTGGTGGCGGCCAGTGCGCCGGTGGCCGGCATCACCGAAATCCACGAAATGTCTGTGGTCAACGACGTGATGCGCATGCGGGCCATCGACGCGCTGGAGTTGCCCGCCGGGCGCACCGTGGAACTGCGGCCCGGCGGCTACCACGTGATGCTGATGGACTTGCGCCAGCCACTGAATGCGGGCGAGCGCGTGGCCATCACGCTGGTGTTTGAAGACCGGGCGCAGCGGCGCTTCACGCAGCAGGTCGAGGCACCGGTACGGGCGCTGGGCATGGCGGGCGGGCACGGGCATGGGCACGGTGGCCACGGTGGCCACGGTGGCGGCGGCATGGGTGCGCACACGCCACCCGCCGGGCACGGCCCGGGTGGGCATGGCGGGCCGCGGCCCTGAGGGCGCTCAGTTCAACGCCATGCTGAGCCGGCGCCGGTAGCGCGCCACCAGCTCGCGCTGCGGGTCGGTCGGGGCGTTGCTCTTGCCCGACAGCTCGATGCCACCGGCGCTCTTGCCTGCCAGCGCCGGATCGGCTTTGGGCGCGGGCGGCGTCATCAGCTCCAGCAGCCCGACGTAGGTCTTGCGCGCCAAGTCGTCGGCCCAGCGGCGGTCGCGGGCTATGATTTCCAGCAGCTCGTCGAGCGCTGCGGGCCACTCGCCGAGGGCGATCAGCAGCCGGCTTTTGGCCATGCGGGTCTCGAAATCGCGCTTGTCTTTGGCAATTAGCTCATCGAAACGCTCCAGCGGCCACTGGCCGCGCGCGTCGGTGGCGGTAAAGAGCAGCGCGTTGAGCCAGTGCAAGAGCGCCTCGAAACGCAGTTGCAGCGGGATTTGCGCCAGCGCCGGCGCCAAGGCCAGCTCGGCTTGCTCGAACTGGCCTGCCCCGATCAGGTGGCGCACGCAATCAAAGCGCAGGTCGTCGTTGCCGGGCTCGGCCTGCAGGCGCTGCAGCAGCCGCGCCAGGTGCTCTTCCTCGCTCAAATCGTCCGGCTCGGGCTCTTCGTCCTGGACTGCGTCGGGGGCCTGGTCTGGCAGGTGCTTGTCGAGGAAGGCGCGCAACTGGCTCTCGGGCAAGGCGCCGGCAAAGCCATCCACGGGCTGGCCGTTGATCAGCAGCACACAGGTGGGGATGCTGCGGATGCCAAAGGCCGCCGCAAGCTGCTGTTGCTGGTCGGAGTCGATCTTGACCAGTTTGAAGCGACCTTCGTAGGCGATTTCGAGCTTTTCCAGCAGTGGGCCCAGGGTGCGGCAAGGCCCGCACCAGGGGGCCCAGAAATCCACCAGCACCGGCACCTGCGCCGAGGCGGCGATGACTTCGGTTTCAAAATTGGCAAGGGTTGCGTCGATCATGGCAAGGGGCGGTGAACCGCGGCAGAGAGAGCAAAAGGAAAGGGCCCGTTCATGAGCCTGCGCCCGCCATTGTCGCCCAAAGCCGGGGCGACACGGCCCAGCCCGCGCCTTAAAATCACCCCTTTGCACCGGGCTGCCCCATGCGCGCGGCGCCGGCCATCCAGGGTTTAGGCTTCGATTGGCTACTTTATGAACGCAACCGTGCAAATCGGCGTGGTGATGGGTTCCAGCTCCGACTGGGACACGATGCGCCATGCGGTCGAGATGCTGCAGCAGTTGGGCGTGCCGCACGAGGCGCGCGTGCTCTCGGCGCACCGCATGCCCGACGACATGTTTGCCTACGCCGAAAGCGCGGCCGGGCGCGGCCTGCAAGCCATCATCGCCGGGGCCGGAGGGGCCGCACACCTGCCGGGTATGCTGGCAGCCAAGACCGCGCTGCCGGTGCTCGGGGTGCCGGTGGCGGGCAAGGCACTGGGCGGAGTCGATTCGCTGCACAGCATCGTGCAGATGCCCAAGGGCATACCGGTGGCCACCTTTGCCATCGGCACCGCCGGGGCCGCCAACGCGGCGCTGTTTGCCGTGGCCATGCTGGCGCTGCACGACCCGGCGCTGCTGCAGCGCTTGCAGGCTTTTCGCAGCGCCCAGACCGAGGCTGCGCGCGCCATGACGCTGCCCCCGCAGCCCCAGCCATGAGCGGCCTGGGCAAGCTACCGCACCCGCTGCTGCTGCCCGGCACCCTGGGCCACGCGGGCCAGCCGACCACCCTGGGCGTGCTGGGCGGCGGCCAGCTCGGGCGCATGTTCGTGCAGGCGGCGCAGCGGCTGGGCTATGCCTGCGCGGTGCTGGAGCCGGAAAGCCACAGCCCGGCCGCCCAGGCCTGCCCACAGCACATCCAGACCGATTACGCCGACCCGCAGGGCCTGGCGCTTCTGGCGCAGCGCTGCGACGCCATCACGACCGAGTTTGAAAACGTGCCGTCCGAGGCGCTGCGCTGGCTGGCGCAACGGCGCCCGGTGGCCCCATCGGCCGAGGCGGTGGCGCTGGCCCAAGACCGGATCGCTGAAAAAGCCCATTTCAGCGCCTGCGCGCACTTGAGCGGCGTCGGCCCGGCCCCTTATGCGGTGATCGAGACCGCATCCGATCTGCAAGCCGTGCCCGTCGCGCTGCTGCCCGGCATCCTCAAAACCGCGCGCTTGGGCTACGACGGCAAAGGCCAGCAGCGGGTGCGCACAGCCGCCGAACTGGAAGCGGCGTGGCAGCACCTGGGCCGCGTGCCCTGCGTGCTCGAGCGCCTGTTGCCCCTCAAAGACGAGCTCTCGGTGATCGTGGCGCGCGGCCGCGACGGCCAGGTGGTGCACTACGCGCCCCAGCGGAATCTGCACCGCGACGGCATTTTGGCGCTCACCGAGGCCTGCCCCGGCGGGCTGGCAGCGGGGCTGGCAGAGCGCGCCGTGGCCGCCAGCCGCTTGCTCGCCACCCAGCTCGGTTACGTGGGCGTGCTGTGCACCGAGTTTTTTGTGATCGACGACGGCAGCGCCGAGGGCGCGCTGGTGCTCAACGAGATGGCCCCGCGCCCGCACAACAGCGGCCACTACACGCTCGACGCCTGCGACGTGTCGCAGTTCGAGCTGCAAGTGCGCACCTTGGCCGGGTTGCCGCTGGTGGCCCCGCGCCAGCACAGCCCGGCGCTGATGCTCAACCTGCTGGGCGAGCTCTGGTTTGACGACGCCCAGGGCCAGCAGCCGCGCAGCCCAAACTGGGCCGCCGTGCTGGCGCTGCCCGGTGCGCACCTGCACCTGTACGGCAAGCACGAAGCCCGCCCCGGGCGCAAGATGGGGCACCTGACCCTGACTGCTGCCACCCCGGAGCAAGTGCAGGCCACGGCGCGGGCGGCGGCGGCGATTCTGGGCATCGCGCCGTGGCCCTGACGCTGGACCTGCGCGCTTTGGGCAGCGCAGGCGCAGCCGAACTGGAGCCGCTGCTGCAACGCGCCTGCGCCCAGTTGCAAGCCGGCCGCCTGCTCGCCCTGCCCACCGAAACCGTCTATGGCCTGGCCGCCGACGCCGACGCGCCCGAGGCGGTGGCGCGCATCTTTGCCGCCAAAGGCCGCCCGGCCGACCATCCGCTGATCGTGCACGTGGGCGGCAACCGGCCCGAGCAGTGGCAAGCGGCGGTGGCGCACTACACCAGCGCCTGCCCCGACTTTGCCCTGCGCCTGATGGCCGCCTGCTGGCCCGGCCCGCTGACGCTGATCCTGCCGCGCCGCCCTGGGGTGGCCAGCGCCGCCGCCGGTGGGCAAGGCAGCATCGGGCTGCGCTGCCCGGCGCACCCGGTGGCGCAAGCCGTGTTGCAAGCCTGCCTACAGGTGGGCATCCACGGCCTGGCGGCCCCGAGTGCCAACCGCTTCGGCCGCCTGAGCCCGACCCGCGCCGAGCACGTGGCCGACGAGTTTGCCGGCTTGCTCAGCGATGAAGAACTGTTGATCCTCGATGGCGGCCCCTGCCCGGTGGGGATCGAATCGACCATCATCGACTGCAGCCGTGGCCAGCCGGTGCTCTTGCGCCCCGGCGTGCTGCCCCTGAGCACGCTCGAAGCCGCTGCCGGCCAGCCGCTGGCTGCGCGCGATGCGGCGGCCCCGCGCGCCTCCGGCACCCTGAGCGCGCACTACGCCCCGCGGGCGCGGCTGCGCCTGATGCCGGCGGCCGAGATGCAAGCCGCGCTCGATCTGCTCGGCCCCGACGCGCGCCACCTAGCGCTCTACAGCCGCAGCCCGCTGCACAGCGCCAGCCGCCATGTGCGCATCGAACGCATGCCCGAGCAGGCCAGCGCCTGCGCACACGAATTGTTTGCCGTGCTGCGCGCCCTCGACCGCCCCGAAACCCGACTGATCTGGGTCGAAACCCCACCCGACGATGCGGCCTGGGACGGCGTGCGCGATCGGCTGCAGCGCGCGGCCGCGGCGGGCTGAGGACGAGAAGAGGCCTCAGGGGCGTGGCGCCGACCCCTGCCAGCCAGCCGCCAGCCGCGCCTGCTCCTCGGCGGCCGGCAAAAATTCGACAGCGTCCAAACCATCATAAAATTCCTGCAAGGCCGCCTGCTGGGCCCCGCTGGCGGTCACAAAACTGCCCTCGGGCAGCGTTTCGGTGGCGGCAAAGGCCACCGCCCAGCCGCTGTCAGGCGTTTGGCACAGCACCGCCAGCGTCTGCGTCACCGCTCCGGCTGCGACGCGGCTTTCTTGTAACTCGCGGCAATGCTGCCCCGGCGCGCGCTCAAAACTGCCCATCAGCTCCAGCGTGTCGGCCCCCATGCGCAGCACCTGGCCGCTGGGCAGCGCCTGCAGCGCCACCCGCACGCGCTCGTCTTGCAGCGGGGCCTGCACCTGGGCCCAGTGCGGCGGCGTCGCCGGGGCCTGCACTCCGGGCCCGGCGCGCCAAAGCAGCAACACCAGCACCAGCCCGGCCACCGAAACCAGCGCCACCCCCTGCCAGAGCCCAGGTAACGCCCCGGCGCCGCCCGATGCAATGGAACCGCCTGCAGCACCCCAGCCCCCAGCGGTCGACCCGCCCCCCGTTCCGCCCGCTCCAGCCATGGGAGCGCCCCGCTGGCCCAGCCAGACCCCGGCCCAATGGCGCAGCAGCCGCCGCCACGGGCTGGGCTGGCCCGTATCGGGCGCGGGTCGCTGCGCCTGCACCGCCTGCTGGGCTGGTACGGCCTGCGCCTGCTGCTGCGCCGCCGCCAGCGGTGGCCACGGTGCGTTCATGATCGCCGCCACCAGGTGCGTCGGCACGGGCTCTTGCAACTTGGCTTGATAAGCGGCCCGGATCGCATCGCTTTGCTCCACCAGCGCCTGCAAGCGGCCGCGCAGTGCGGCATCCTGTGCCAGCGCCTGCTCGACGCGCAGGTAGTCGGCATCCGCCTCGAGCTGCCCATCCAGATAGGCCAGCAAGGTGCCCTCGTCGATCGCCGTGTTCATCATCATCCTTTGCCTCGTTGCGTGTGCCCCAGCCCCTCGGCCAACTTGCTGCGTGCGCGCGCCAGGCGGCTCATCACCGTCCCGATCGGCAGCTCCAGCGTGCTGGCCGCTTCTTTGTACGACAAACCCTCGACCGCCACCAGCAGCAGCACCGCGCGCTGCTCCTCGGGCAGTTCGGCCACCAGCCGCCGCACTTGGCGCGCCTCGCTGCGCGACTCCAGTTGCGTGCGCCCGTCGTCGCCCATCAGCTCATCCAAACCCTCGTCCCACGAATCGGTCTGCTGGCGCTGGCGGGTGCGGTACTCGTCGAGCCAGGTGGTCTGCAAAATGCGAAACATCCAACTGGCCAGACTGGTGCCGGGCTGATACTGCTGCCAGCGCTCGATCGCCTTCAGGCAGCCGCTCTGCACCAGATCGTCGGCCTGATGCCCGTCACCGGTGAGCCCGTAGGCAAAGCGGCGCAAGCGGGGCAACAAGCTGATGAGTTCGGCGCGCGGGTCGCTGGGGTTCATGTCGGGTTCTGCAAGTGACAACGATCGGGGGGGCGCTTTATTCCGCGATGGCGCAGCGCCGTGCTTTGCGATAGAGTCTACAGCTGTGATGCTGCCCTCCACCTCCCCGCGGCCCCGTGCGCGCGCCGCCTGCAGCGCCCGACGCCTTGGGCGTGTCCGGGCTGGGTTGCTGGCCGTGTTGGGTTTTTTGGGCCCGCTGCTTTGGCTGCCCCCCTTGGGCACGGCCCCAAGCCCGGGCTCCGCTGCGGTGTGGGCCGATGACGGGGGGGGCGATGACGGGGGGGGCGATGATGGCGACAGCGGTTCGGATACCGGCGGCAGCGGCGGTGCGGCCGATGGCGGCGGTTCAGGCGCCGACCCCGCACCCGCATGGAGCTGGTTCGCTGCAGCCCAGCGCGCCGACGAACACCTGCCCAACGAACTGCTTGCCCTCAACCCCAGTTCGGCGGCGCTGGCTTATGCCCGCATGCAAATGGGCGTCGAGGTGCTCGAGTCGCGCAATCTGCGCGGTTTGGGCCTGCAGGTGGTGCGCCTGCGCCTGCATGGTGTGCCTGCCCGGGCCACGCTGGAGCGCTTGCGCGCCTTTGACCCAGGCACCTTTCATTTGCAGCACCTGTACGCGTTGGCACAAACGCCGCTGGCAGCGCCATTGGCGGGGGGGCGCAGCACTGAACCGATTTCTCCCGCCAAAGCAGCCATCGGCTGGCCAGCCGCAAGCGCTGCCTGTGGGCGCAATCAGGTCGTGGGCATTGTTGACACCGAGGTACTCACCAATCACTCGGCGCTGCGTGGTGCGCAAATTCGCAGCCAGCGCCAGCTCACCCCCGAGCAAACCGCAGTGGCCGACGACCACGGTACCGCCATCGCCGCTCTGTTGGTGGGCCAGCCCAATGGGGGCTACACCGGTTTGGTGCCGCGCGCACGCCTGCTGGCAGCGGCACCGTTTTACCGCGTGCCCTCTGGCCAAACGCGCGCCGACGCCTGGGGCTTAGCCCTCAGCCTGGACTGGCTGGTGGGGCAGGGTGCGCAGGTGATAGGCATGAGCCTGGCGGGCCCGCGCAATGCGGTGCTCGACGCCGCGCTCGAGCGCGCCCGCGCCCGTGGCGTGGTGGTGGTGGCCGCTGCGGGCAACGGGGGGCGGGCTGCCGCGCCAGCTTTCCCCGCCGCGCACCCGTCTGCCCTGGCCGTCACGGCCCTGACCCCGGCCCAAGCGGTGTACCGCCGCGCCAGCCAAGGCGCGCATATCCGCTTTGCTTTGCCCGGCGCCGATTTGCCCACCTTGGGCCGTGACGGCGCCCTGCAGCGGCGCAGTGGCACCTCGTTTGCGGTGCCCTTCATGGTCGCGCTGGTGTCGCAGTCGCTGCACGAGCGCCAGCTCAGCGCCGCACAGTGGTTCAGCGGCCAGGGCATGGCGCTGCAAGACCTCGGCGCACCCGGGCGCGACCCAGTTTTTGGCTGGGGCTTGCCCCAGCTCACGCCACGATGCCGTTGAAAATGAAATAGGCACCCACTGTGTCTGCTGGGGCGGAATAAATCGGATGCGGCCGCGTTGTCGCTGCAACACCCGATTGTTTTTAGTGAGCCGCCCCACCATGTACTCCCACCTGAGCACCCTGAAACGCCACTTTGCCAAGCTGCTGCGCGGCCATGCCTTGGCTCCAGCCCCAGCGGCCGCCAACGCCGACGTGCGCATCGGCTGGCGCCTGATCCATGCCGAGCTGGGTTTGGCGGCCTGGGTGGCTGAAGGCGGGCCTGCGCGCCGTGCCGGATCGCCTGCAGCGCGCGCCATTCTGGCCTTGGCCGACCCCGATGACAGCGAATCGCCGCGCGAATTGGCACGCCAACTCGCGGCCACCCACCCGGGTCGCCTTGTGGTGTTGCCGCTTTGGCAGGGTGAGCAACTGCAAAAAGCCGGCGTGCCCGCCGAGGTGGCGCTGCATTTGTTGCTGCAGCGCTTGCGCGACGACGGGCTGGTGGGGGCGGCCGCGCCCATGGTTCTGAGTGCCAACAAAACCCGGGATTTGGCGCGTTGCTACGCACAGCGCTATCATGCCAGCACGCAATCCATGGCGCGCAACAGCCCCATGGCAGTGCACCGCGATGGGTCGCATGCGCGCCACTGGGTGGTGGCCTGATGCCCTTGCGGCCCCCTTTGAACTGATCTCGCTCTGTGAACCTCGCCCTGTTATCGTGGTGGCAACGCCAGCGCCTGGCCACCCGCTTGCTGTGGGCCTCGGTGGCCTTGGTGCTGCTCATGCTGGTGCTGCTGTTTGGTTTTGTGCAGGCGCTCATCACGCAGCAGGCCAACAAGCAGTTGGCGCACGAGCTGCAAGCCGCCGAGCGGGTTTGGCGCAGCCTGCTGCAGCAAGAGTCGAACCGTCTGCTCGATGGTGCCAGCTTGCTGGCCTCCAACCACGAACTGCGCCGCGCCTTGGGGCGCAAAGACATGGCGCAGATGGAAGCGGCACTGGCGCTTGAGGGTGAGCGCATCGGGGCCCAGATCACGGCCGTGCTCGACCCCGACCTGCGGCTGCAAGTCACCAACCCGCTCGACTCCCTGTTCTTGCTCTGGCTCAAGCACAACGCCTACCCACAGATGGCCCGCGCACCCAGCCCGGCTGGCAGCAAGCAGCCACCCGCCTGGCTGCAAGACGCCGACTCGCTGGCCCGCTTGCTGCAAGCGCTGGCCGAGCACACCACGCGCGACCGCCAGCGTTCGGTGCTGGCGCTGCTCGGCGGCGCGCCCTACCAGTTCGTTGCGGCCCCGATCATCGACCAAGACCTGAATCGGGTACAGGGCTGGGTGCTGATGGGCTTTGCGCTCTCGCCTGCGCTGGCGGCTCAGGTGCACACCAACCTCGAAGTGCACGTGGCGCTGCTGGCCGCGCCCAGCCAGCAACCCACCAGCCTCGTCTTTAGCACCCTGGACCAGCCCCCCCCAGGGCTTGAAGCCTTGAATGGCCACGTCTGGATCGATGGCGACCGCTACGCCCGCCATCCGGTGGCCTTGCCGGCCTGGGGCGGCCAACTGCACACGGTGTTGCTGCGCTCGCACACCCAAGCCATGGCGCCGTTCGTGCAGTTGCAAATCGGTTTGGCGCTGCTCAGCCTGGGTGGGCTGATCCTGTTTGGCTGGGCCAGCTCGCGCAGCATGCGCCGCATCACCGAACCGCTGGCGCTGTTGCAACGCGCCGCGCGCGCGCTCGAGCAAGGCCGTTTCGATGCCCCCTTGCCACCCAGCGGCGGAGACGACGAGGTCTCACAGCTCAGTCGCGGCTTCGATTCCATGCGCCAGAGCCTGGCCGAACAGCAAACCGAGATCCGCCGCCTGGCCTACCGCGACCGCCTCACCGGCCTGCCCAACCGGCAGCGCTTTGTCGAGGCGGTGGAACTGGCGCTAGGTCAGCAAAACGCCGGCCAGCCGCCGCTGTCGGTGCTCACGCTCAACCTCGACCGCTTCAAGCACGTCAACGAGGTCATGGGCTACGCCTTTGGCGACGAGTTGCTGCGCGCGGTGTCGCAGCGGCTGCTGGAGGCGGTCGGCCCCGCGCACCTGCTGGCCCGGCTTGGCGGCGACGAATTCGGCGTTTTGCTCAGCGGCTTGTCGGCACCGCAGGCGCTGGAGCAGGCGCGCCTGATTTTGGCGCAACTGGCGGCCGGGGTGGTGATCAGCGGCCAGCGGGTGGACGTGCGCGCCAGCGCCGGCTTGGCCGAAGGGCCGCGCGATGCCAACGAGGCCGGCGGCCTGGTCAACCGCGCCGAAATGGCCATGCGCCAGGCCAAGCGCCGCACCGCCGGTGTGCTGTGCTTCGTGCCCGAGCACGACCGCAGCCAGGTGGCCGATTTGTCGCTGCTGGGCGCCATGCGCGACGGCATTGCGCGCGGTGAGCTGCGGCTGTTCCTGCAACCCAAACTGCCGCTGCTGCCCACACGGGCGGTGGCCGCCGAAGCGCTGTTGCGCTGGCAGCACCCGACCGAGGGCCTGATCGCGCCGGCGCGCTTCATCCCCTTTGCCGAGCAGACCGGCTTCATCTCGGAACTCACGGCCTGGATCATTGACGCCGCCGCGCAGGCTTGTGCGCAATGGGCGCAACAGGGGTTTGTGTGCCCGATCGCGGTCAACGTTTCGACCCGCGACCTGCTCGACCCCGGCTTTGCCGACCGGGTGGCGGCTTGCCTGGCGCGGCACCGCGTCGATGCCAGCCAGATCAGCCTCGAGATCACCGAAAGCGCCCTGATGGAGGACCCGGCACGCGCCTTGGCCACCCTGCACCAGCTCGCGGCCCTCGGGCTCGACCTGGCGATCGACGACTACGGCACCGGCTATTCGTCCCTGACCTATCTCAAGCAACTGCCGGTGCAAACGCTCAAGATCGACCAGACCTTTATTGGCCAGATGGCCAGCGACAGCCGCGACGCCGCCATCGTGCAATCTTCGCTCGACCTCGCGCACCAACTGGGGCTGAAGGTGGTGGCCGAGGGGGTGGAAGACGCCGCCACACTGCAGCGGCTGCGCGCCTGGGGCTGCGACTGGGCGCAGGGCTACCACATCGCCAAGCCGATGCCGTGGGAGCAGTTCGCGCCTTGGTGGGCGTGGCAGCACCCTGCGGGCTGAAGCCGTCTTCTCTAGGGCGCGCGCCCGAAGCGCAGCTTCATGCCCAAAATGCCCAGCGCCAGGCTGAGTGTGACGGCGTTGGCGATGATGATGGGCCACGCGCCCAGCAGCCAGCCATAGACCAACCACAGCGCCACGCCAAGCGTGAAGGCGCTGTACATGGCCAGCGAAATGCCGCTCACATCGCGCGTGCGCCAAGTGTGCCACGCCTGCGGAACGAAGCTGATGGTGGTGAGCAAGGCGGCCATGCTGCCGATCAGCTCGCCCCAAGGGGGCATGCTCATGCCCGTTGCCGCTGGGTTTCAGTGTTGGCTGGCGCAGCGCCTGCGGGGGGGGGCGTGGGAACCGACCTGGGGGCGGCTGCGTGCAGCTTGCGGTTGTGCTGCACGATCAGCAGCGCCAGCAGCGCCGAGGCCACGCGCGCCTGCGGCCCATCGGCGCGGCTGGTGAGCGCAATCGGAATGCGCGCCCCCAGCACGATGCCCGAGCCGGTGGCACCGGCCAGGTATTCGAGCTGCTTGGCCAGCATGTTGCCGCTCTCGAGGTCGGGCACCATGAGGATGTCGGCCCGGCCCGAAACCGGCGATTCAATGTGTTTGATCGCCGCCGCTTGCGCCGAAATGGCGTTGTCAAAGGCCAGCGGGCCGTCGAGCACGCCGCCCTTGATCTGGCCCCGGTCGGCCATTTTGCACAGCGCCGCCGCATCCAGCGTGGAGGGGATGTTGGGGTTGACGGTCTCGACCGCCGACAAGATCGCCACCCGTGGCTGCTCCACGCCCAGGATGCGCGCAAAGTCGATCGCGTTTTGCACGATATCGACCTTCTCGCCCAAGCTGGGCCGGATGTTGAGCGCGGCGTCGGTGATGAGCAGCGGCTTGCTGTAGAGCGGCACATCGAAGCGAAACACGTGCGACATGCGCCGCCCGGTGCGCAGCTCTTTGCGCTGTAGCACGGCCGCGATCAGCTCGTCGGTGTGCAGGCTGCCTTTCATCAGGGCATCGACCTCACCCGCTGCGGCCAGCTCGGCCGCCAACTCGGCGGCGGCGTGGCTGTGCGGCACGTGCCGGATTTCGCTAGTCCCCAAGTCCAGCCCGGCCTCGCGCGCCACGGCCAATATTTTTTCCTTGGGGCCGATCAGCAACGGAATCATCAGGCCGTGCCGGGTGGCATCGAGCGCGCCGGCGAGCGAACCAGCGTCGCAGGGGTGCACCACGGCGCAGCGCATCGGCGCCATGCCATCGGCCAGCGAGAGCAACTCGCGAAAGCGCGCCTGTGGGTCGAACAGCTGGATCGTGGGCGCATGGACCTTGGGCAGGCGCACCTTGGTGGTGGGTGCCAGCACCTTGGCCATGCCTTGCAGCACCTTCTCGTTTTTCTGGTTGATCACCAGGCAGTCGAGCTCGACCGCCTTCTTGGCCTCGTCTTTGCTCAGCACGGTGGCGGTGACGGTGAGCGTGTCGCCGATGCGCACAGGGCGCACGAAGCGCAGCGCCTGCTCGAGGTAGATGGTGCCCGGTCCGGGGAACTGGGTGCCCAGCAGCGCCGAGATGAGCGCGCCGCTCCACATGCCGTGTCCGATCACACCGTGAAACAAGGTGTCGTTGGCGTACTCGGGGCTTAGGTGCGCGGGGTTGGTGTCGCCCGAGACGGCGGCAAAGGCCTGGATGTCTTGCAGCGTCAGGGTGCGCAGCAGGCGTGCGCTCTGGCCGACCGAAAGCTCGTCGAAAGTGAGGTTTTCGCTCCATTCGCTGGCATGCGTGGGCTGGATCATGGGGTGTTTCCGGTGGTAAGGCGTCAGGAATTTGAGCGCAGCGCCTGCAGGCGGCGCTGCAAGGGTGTGTCGGGCACATCAACGACGGCCAAAGCGCCAGCATATACGATGCCCTGGTTGCCGTCTAGGGTGAGGGTCTGCCCGACCGCGTACTCGTGCGGGCCAAACGCCACCGTCTGGCGCTGCGCGTCGATGCGCAGGCTCTCGCAGCCGACCAGGCACACCTTGCCCAATTGGCGCGCCACCACGGCCGCGTGCGCGGTGCGCGCACCGCGCAGGGTCAGCAGCCCCTGCACCCGCTGCAGCGCCTCGATGTCATCGGTCTGCGCATCTGGTCGCACCAAAATCACCGGCACGCCGGCGCGGGTGCGTTCGATGGCGCGTTCGGGGTCGAGCGCGATCTCGCCGCTGGCAATGCCGCTGCAGGCGCTGCTGGCGCGCGCCAGCTCCTGCGGGCCTTGTTGTTCTGTGCCTGCTGCGCTGGCCCCGTCGCTGGGGGCCAGTTGCTGCAGCACCAGGTCTTTGGCCTTGAGGTGGGCGGTGCGCTCGCGCGCCGTCTGGCGCTCGATCAGGCCACCCTCGTACAGGTCGAGCGCGATGCGTGCGGCTGCCCGCGGCGTGCGCTTGCCGCTGCGCGTTTGCAACAGATAGAGCTGGCCGTCTTGCACCGTGAACTCGAAGTCTTGCATGTCGCCCAGCTCGTGCTCGAGCGTGCGCGCCGCCTGTTGCAGCGCCTCCCAGGCCTGCGGCAGGGTCTGCGCCAAGGTGGCGTGGCCGTGCGCGTTGCGCTGCCCGCTGACCACGTCTTCGCCTTGGGCGTTGGCCAAAAAATCGACCCACAACGCCGCTTCGCCGCTGCTGGGGTCGCGCGTGAAACCGACCCCGGCGCCGCTGCGGTGCCCGGTGTTGCCAAACACCATGCGCTGCACAATCACCGCCGTGCCCAGCGCTTCGTCGATGCCGTGCAACTTGCGGTAGCTGGCGGCCTTGGGGCCAAACCAAGAGGCGTACACCGCCTGCACCGCCGCCGCCAACTGCTCCCGCGGGTCTTGGGGAAAGGGCTGCCCCGCCAGGCTTTGGTACAGCTCGAGGTAGCGCCGGCACAGGGTGCGCAACTGCGCGTAGTCGAGCCTGCGCTCGTCGGCCCCGGCGCAGGCTTGCAGTCGCTCGGCCTCGAAGGGTTGCGCCGCCAGCCCCGCCACCACCACGGCGTAGCTGGCGATCAGGCGCCGGTAGGCGTCCCAGACCATGCGCGGGTTGCCGCTCTGGCGCAACAGCCCCGGCAAGGTGGCGTCGCACAGACCCACGTTGAGCAAAGTTTCCATCATGCCGGGCATCGACACCGGAGCCCCCGAGCGCACCGAGACGATCAGGGGCGCGCGCGCGTCGCCCAGTTGCAGGCCGCACACCGCCTCAAACGCCGTCAGGCCACCCCCAAACAGGGGCAACAGGCTCGCGGCCGGTTCGCGGGTGTAGTGCGTGCCCAGCACCAGCGCCGGCGGCACCGGCAAACCGAGTTGCGCCATGCGCAGCAAATGCCAGGCCTTGGACCCCATGGATTCGAGGCTGGCCTTGCCCGCTTTGGGACCAGGCTCGGCGGCGCCGATCAAAAACAGGTGGCGCGGCCAAGCCGATGCATGGGTTGGCGATTTTTTCATGCCACCACCCCGCCCGGGTTGAGCACGATGCGGCGCAGCACATAGCCGGCGCGCAGCAAATGGTCGGTGGCATCTTCGAGCGCGGCCGCCACCTCGTTGGCCAGCCCGAACAGCACCGGCTGCGTGGCCAGTTCGCGCACCACCTGCACCCGCGCCTCGCGGTACAGGTCGTCGCACAGGCGCTCGCCGCGCAGGGTGCGCCAGAGCGCCTGCAAAAAAGCCTCTTCGTCGGTCCGGTTGGCCTGCTGGCTCAGGTGGCGCGCAATCTCGATCGCCTTGATCTGGTCTTGAATCGCCGCCAGCGTGGTTTCGGCCAGGCGCTGCAAAGCCTGCACGATGCCCGCAGGCAAGCCGCGCAGAGGTTCGGTGTGCAGCAAATGCAGCAGGTAGACCGATTCTTCGAGCGTGTCGGCCACGTCGTCCATGGCGCCGAGCAGCTCCAGCAGCGGCAGCCAGCGCTCGTGGCGGCGGGTGCGCTCGCGCGCGGTGGTCAAAATCTGATCGGCCTGGTGCTCCCAGGCTTTGGCGCGGTTGAGCGTTTGCAGCCACAGCGCGGGGTCGGCCCCGGCGTCCCCAGACAAGGCGCGGCAGACTTCGGTGGCAATGGCGTGCTGCAGCGCCGCGTGCTCGGCCAGCAAATCAAACTCAAAGCTGCGCTGGCGCATGGCGCGCGCCAGCAGCAGGCGCGCCTCGTCTTGCACCATGGCGGTGGGCAGTTGCTGGCGCAGCTTGAAGCTGGCTTCGGTCAGCAGGGCTTGCAAAAACTGGCGCGCCGCCGCCTCGCCCAGCACCTGATCGAGCCGCTCCCCGACCCGAAAGGCATGGCTGTCAACCGCCTGCATGGCCCCATAGACCAGTTGCTCGCCACCGGCCAGCAACCACCCCATATGGCCTACGTCGGTTTGGGCGCAGTGGGTCAGCACCTCGAGCGCCAGCGGTTTGGAGACGAACAGTTGCAGCCGCTTGCGGGCCCGGTTCCAGTCGATCAGGAACACGATGCGCGAAGCCGTCGCCTCCAGCCCCTGCAACAGCGCCGCTGCCTGGCGCACCTGCAACGTGGCGTGGCCGAGCACGTAGGGCTTGCCTTGGTTGAGTCCGTCGACGGTTTGCGGGGCCAGCACCTCCCAAGTAAAACCCAGTGCCTCCAGTTGCAGGCGAAAGAAATCGAAGCGCACCTGGTGCAAATCGGAGTAGGTCAGGCGCACCGTTTTGCCTTGCACCTCGAGCACCAGCACGTGCGCGTCGTTGGTGCCGATGTCGTTTTGGATCAGCAGCTTTTTGCCGTGGCGCGTGACCGCCGTGGCCAGCCCCGGGTGACCAAACTTGAGCGGCGCGGTGCGCTGCAAACCGCGCATGAAGGCCTCGATCAGGGGCCGGTCCTCGGGCTCGATCTGCCACACATGGGCGCCGTCGATGTTTTCGGTGGCGATCTGCGCCGCCAGCGCGTTGAGCCGTTTGTGCAGGTCCATCACCAGCAGGTGCAGGCTGTCGCCGCGCGCGGGCTCGCCGTGGGTCAGGCTGCCCAAATCGCCGGGGCGCAAACCCGCCTGAGCCTGCAGCCGCTCGAGCACACCGATCCAGTGCCCGCGTCGGCTGCAAAAATCCGACTCGTGCGCATCGGCAAACTCGCACACCGGTTTGGCCATGGTTTCGAGGTCGTCGGCCATGGCCTGGGTCAGGGTCTCGATCTGCGGCAGCACCAGCAGCGAATCTTGCATATAGGCGTTGGCGGCCAGTTCACCCAACCAGAGCAAATCGGCCTGGCCGTGCTGGCGCAGCTCGGCCGACCAGTCGGGCAGCGGGGCTTGTACATCGGCGGCGTGCGTGGCGGCGGACTGCAGCACCGACAGGTAGAGCTTGAGGCGGTCGTTGGCCAGCAGCGCGGCCGTGATCCAAGCCGGCAGCAGCAGCGAATTTTGCCCCATCGAGGCAACGGCTTTGTGTTTTTCCATGGTGTGGCTCCAACTCAATGGTTGGAGCTTGGCATGTTTGCGTGTCAGGCGTATTTCAGTCCGGCACAGCCACAAACGGCAGCGGCTCAAGCCATGTGGTGCAGGCCGGCATCGACGTAGATCACATCGCCGGTAATGCCCGAAGCCGCTCCGCCGACCAAAAACGCCACCGCGCGCCCGACTTCGGCGATGTCCACCAGCCGCCGCCCGGGCGAGCGTGTCACCGCCATGTCGATCAGCTCGTCGAAATGCGCTATGCCCGAGGAGGCGCGCGTTTTCAGCGGCCCGGGCGAAACCGCATAGACGCGAATGTCTTGCTCGCCCAGCTCTTTGGCCAGGTAGCGCACCGCCGACTCCAGCGCCGCTTTCACCGGGCCCATCAGGTTGTAGTTGTTGACCACTTTGTCGGCACCGTAGTAGCTCATCGTCACCAGCGCGCCGCCGGGGCGCAGCAGCGGTTCGGCGTGGTGCGCCATTTCGATGAAGGAGTGGCAGGACACCTGCATGGCTTGCAAAAAACCGGCTTGCGAGCAATCGACGATGCGCCCGTGCAGATCCTCGCGCGGGGCGAAGGCGATCGAGTGGATGACGAAATCCAAGCTGCCCCAGTGTTGCCTGATCTGCTCGAACACCTGCTCCATCTGCCCCGGCTGGCTCACGTCGAGCGGCAACAGCAACTCGGCGTCGATCTGCGCGGCCAGCGGTTCGACGTATTTTTTAGTTTTCTCGTTGTGGTAGGTCAGGGCAATCTCGGCCCCGAAGGCGCGCAGTTTGGCGGCGCAACCAAAAGCGATGCTGTCGGCGTTGGCCACGCCCACCACCAGGCCGCGTTTGCCCTTGAGCATGTCGCCAATGCGGGTGTTTTCGTCCCAGACCTTGGGCAGCGGGTCGCGTGATTGGGGGTCGATGAACATGGCTTGACTCCTAGATTGCAAAAAATTTCAGACCGCTCGCCACAGCGCCAGCGCGTGTTCGGCCAGCATGCGCTCTTCGTCGGTGGGCAACACCAGCGCCGTGACGCGCGAGCCGGGGCGGCTGATCGGGCCTAGTGGCTGCGCGCCGGCATGGACGGCGGCATTGGCGGCTTCATCCAAATCGATCCCGATCCAGCCCAGGTCTTGCACTATGCGCTGGCGTATGGCGACGGCGTTTTCGCCGATGCCACCGGTAAACACCAGCGCATCGAGCCCGCCCAGGCTGGCGCTCAGGGCGCCGATTTCGCGTTTGCAGCGCGCCACAAAATAATCCAGCGCCTGCACGGCCTGCGGCTGGCCGGACTGCAGCAGCTCGCGCACATCGTTGCTCAGGCCCGATAAACCCTTGAGCCCCGACTGCTGGTACAGCAGCTCGGTCAACTGGGCCGGGCTGTAGCCTTTTTCGGTGAGCAAGTAGAGCAGCACGCCGGGGTCGATCTGGCCGCAGCGCGTGCCCATGGGCAAGCCGTCGAGGGCGGTAAAGCCCATGCTCGAATCGATCGACACGCCCTGTTGCAACGCGCACATCGAAGCCCCGTTGCCTAGGTGCGCCACGATCACGCGCCCCTGGTGCAGCGCCGGCCAGTTGGTCTGCAAGTCGCTGGCGATGAACTCATACGAGAGTCCATGAAAGCCGTAGCGGCGCACGCCTTCGTCGTAGAAGCGCCTAGGCAGGGCAAAGGTGTCGGCCACGAAGGGGTGCTGGCGGTGAAAGGCGGTGTCGAAACACGCCACTTGCAGCGCTTGCCCGAAGGCCGCAATGGCTGAGCGGATACCGGCCAGGTTGTGCGGCTGGTGCAGTGGCGCCAAAGGGGCCAGCGCGTCGAGCTGTGCCAGCACCTGCGCGTCGATTCGAACCGGCTGGGCAAAATGCACCCCGCCGTGCACCACGCGGTGGCTCACCAGCGCCACTTTTTGCTCGGGCAGGTGCTGCTCCAGCCAGCCCAGCACGGCATCCAGCGCTTGCTCGTGGCCACTGCGCTCCGCGGCCGCTGCGGGCAGGGTCTGTTCTTGTTTGCCGTGCAGGTTTGATTGCAGACTCAAGCACGCTGCCGCGCCACCGATGCCCGACACCTGCCCGTGTGCCAGCGGCGCTGGCAAGGGCGTGCCCTTGGCCTCGGGCAGCGGGTTGAGCGAGAACTTGATCGACGACGATCCGGCGTTGAGCGTGAGCAGCAAAGGCATGGTGGGCAGCGGTAACAATGTAACCAGCCCAGTATAGGGAGGGATTTTGGCAGAAAGAAGACAAGGCGCTGCCGCCGCGCAGCCACCCACTGCGCTTTGCGATGGGTCGCGCTGCGCGGCCTTATCGGCCACAACGGATTCAGCGCTGCTTTTCGGGCAGCTCGATCTTGACTTCCAGCACGTCCAGGTTGTCCTGGCGCTCGAGCTGAACGCGGATATCGCCCGGGTTGATGTGCACGTACTTGCTGATGACGGCGATCAGCTCGCGCTGCAACTGCGGCAGGTAATCGGGCTCGTTGGCGTTGCGGCCGCTGCGCTCGTGCGCCAGAATGATCTGCAGCCGGTCTTTGGCGATCGAAGCGGTCTTCTTTTTTTCGCCCAGCAAAAAAGACAGAAAAGACATGGCGCTCACCTCCCGAACAGCCGCTTGAGCAGGCTGGGCTTTTGCGCTTCAATGAAACGCAGCGGCCGCTCCTGGCCCAGAAAGCGCTCGATCACGTCTTTGTAGGCCTCCGACACCTCGCTGCCTTGCATGTGCACCGCCGGCAGGCCCTGGTTGGAGGCTTGCAGCACGGTTTCGCTCTCGGGGATGACTCCAATCAATGGAATGCGCAGAATGTCCTGAATGTCTTGCAGCGACAGCATCTGCCCCTCTTGCACCCGGTTTGGGTTGTAGCGCGTGATCAGCAAATGCTCTTTGATCGGCTCGCGACCATCGATGGCGCGCTGGGTTTTGCTGCTGAGCATGCCCAGAATGCGGTCCGAATCGCGCACGCTCGACACCTCGGGGTTGGTCACCACCAGTGCCTCGTCGGCGTAGTGCATGGCCATCAGGGCGCCGGTTTCGATCCCGGCCGGCGAGTCGCAAACGATGTAGTCAAAGCCCATGGCGGCCAGATCGTTGAGCACGCGCGCCACCCCCTCTTGCGACAGGGCGTCTTTGTCGCGCGTCTGGCTCGCCGCCAGTACATACAAATTGTCGCACTGCTTGTCTTTGATCAGGGCCTGGTTCAGGTTGGCTTCTTGGTGGATGACGTTAATGAAATCGTACACCACGCGGCGCTCGCAACCCATGATGAGGTCGAGGTTGCGCAGGCCCACATCAAAGTCGATCACCACGGTTTTAAGCCCTTTGAGGGCCAAGCCGGCGGCAAAGCTAGCGCTGGTGGTGGTCTTGCCCACCCCGCCTTTGCCTGAAGTCACGACGACGATTTTGCTCATATTTGTGTATCTTTCTTGGCCGTATTTTTGCTTTTTATGCGATGGGTTCGATCAGCAGCCGCTCACCTTGCTCGTTGCGCTGCAACCGCACCATGGCGGGCTTGCCTTGCACCGACTGCGGCAGCGGCACTTCGCTGGTGCGGTAGGTGCCGGCAATGGCCAACAACTCGGCTTCGAGGCAACTGGCAAAAATGCGGGCACTCTCGTTGCCGCGCGCTCCGGCAATGGCCTTGCCACGCAGCGGCGCATAGACGTGGATGTGGCCATCGGCCACCACCTCGGCACCGGGGTTGACCATGGCCGTGATGATCAGGTCGCGCCCGCGCGCATAGACCTGCTGGCCCGAGCGCAAGGGCCGGTCGATGAGCAGGGCACTGGTTTGTGGCGGTGCTGCTGCTTCGGGCGTTGGGCTGGCCGCTGGCGGCTGTGCCTGGTTCAGCACCAGATTGTGCACGGTGTCGGCTGCATCGTCGGCGCGCGCCAATCCGGCAGCGCTGGCTTGTGCGCGTTGTGCACTCGATCCACCCCTAAACGCCACAGGATGCAAATGGGCACTGCGCAAGAGCCTTAGCAGCGCGGTCAAGTCGCATGCCTGATCAACGGCTTCGAGGGCACTGAAGTCGAGCACCAGCGCGTCGTGTTCAAAAAACCCCGCTGCGTCGCCATAGCGCTGTTGCCAGTCGTGCGCCAGTTGTTGCGTGTCGGCACTGCGCAGCGCCAAGGCCAACAGGGGCCACTGGGTGCTTTTGAGTTCGAAACTCGTGGAGGGGTCAGAAGCCGCTGGCATAGACGGTGGAGGTGGTCAAAGGCAAATCTTAACAGCCCAGCCGCAGGCAAGCGCTTGGCCGTGGTGCGCGCGGCCTTGCTGCTCGCCCTGGGCTCGGCCTGAGTTCTCTCCTATCTGACTTAATGGTCTTTTAAAACATAGTCGTAGTAGTAGGTGTGGGGAATTTTGCTGAACAACCCATTAATTCGTTATTTTTCAATGCGTTGGTTGTTTTTTTCGGTGTGCAGAGTTGGACTTTATCAAAGCTTAACCAAATGAACAAGTGCGCCTTTGCGGCTGGGCCTGTGGACAAGCCCCGACTTGTGCCCGATCTATCCACAGCTTTATGCCCTTAAACCGCGTCGGCAGCGCTTGCGTTGGGATCGAGCTCGGGGTAACCGGCTTCGCTCAGCGCGGCGGCCAGCGCGGGGCGGCTGCAGGCGCTGCGCACGCTCACGCGGCCGCTGCTGCGCTCGATCTGCACCTCGGCCTGCGCATCGAGGCGGCGTATGGCCTGGCGCACAGCCCCTTCGCAATGGCCGCAAGTCATACCCTGTACGGTAAATTGTTGGGTATCCATCATGGAATTCCTTTTATGGTTAAAGTCGGTAGTATGAAACTTTTGCTGGATTTTTGAGTGAATTCTGCTGCACCACCCCTAGAGAGCGACTTCAAAATCGCAGGCATGACCTGCGCCTCGTGTGTGGGGCGGGTCGAGCGCGCTTTGGCCAAGGTGCCCGGGGTGCAGCAGGTGAGTGTGAACCTGGCCACTGAAACGGTGCGCGTGCGCGCGGCAGCAGCCGAGCCGGGCGCGCCGATCCATGCCAGGACCGAAATCGGAGCGGATGAGGCCTCGCTCTGGCAAGCGCGGCTGCACCGCGCGGTGCGCGACGCCGGTTATGAACCCGTGCCGCTGGCGCAGGTGGCCGACACCGACCCGGCCCTGGATCGAATCTGGGGTGTGCGGCGCGATTTCTGGCCGGTGCTGCTGGCGATTTTGTTGACCTTGCCGCTGGCGCTGCCTATGGTGGGCAAGCTCTGGGGACAGCACTGGATGCTGGGGCCGCTGTGGCAGTTTGTGCTCGCCACACCGGTGCAGTTTGTGCTCGGCGCGCGTTTTTACCGCGCTGGCTGGTATGCCGTGCGCGCCGGCAGCGGCAACATGGAGCTGCTGGTGGCCATCGGCACCACGGCCGCTTGGGGCATGAGCACCTGGCTCTGGTGGCGCGCCGAACCAGGTGCGATGGTGCCGCTGTACTACGAGGCGGCGGCGGTGATCATCACCCTGGTGTTGCTGGGCAAGTGGTTGGAGGCGCGCGCCAAGCGCCAAACCACGAGCGCCATACGCGCCTTGCAGGCGCTGCGCCCCGACGTGGCGCACCTGCTGCCCGACGGGGTGCTGCGCGAGCAGATGCAGGATGTGCCGGTGGCCGAGTTGCTGCCCGGCGATCGGGTGCTGGTGCGCCCGGGTGAGCGCCTGGCCGCCGACGGCGTGATCGTGCAGGGGCAGACGCAGATTGATGAATCCATGCTCACCGGCGAGCCGCTGCCGGTGCTGCGCCGCGAAGGTGACACGGTGACCGGCGGCAGCCTGAACGGCGACGGCGCGATCGAGCTGCGCGTTACGGCGGTGGGCACGCAGTCGGTGTTGCAGCGCATCATCGCGCTGGTGCAAGACGCGCAGGCGGTGAAACCGCCGGTGCAGCGCCAGGTGGACCGGGTGGCGGCGGTGTTCGTGCCGGTGGTGCTTTTAATCGCGCTGGCCACCTTTGGCCTCTGGTGGGGCTGGCAGCAGGCGCCTTTCGAGCAGGCGCTGCTGGCGGCGGTGGCGGTGCTGGTGATTGCTTGCCCCTGTGCGCTCGGGCTGGCCACGCCCACGGCGATCATGGCCGGCACCGGGGTGGCGGCGCAGCACGGCATTTTGATCAAAGACCCGGAGGCGCTCGAAAGCGCGCGCCGCGTGGACACGGTGGCCTTCGACAAAACCGGCACCCTCACCCTGGGCCAACCGGTGTTGGTGCACCTGTTGCCAGCCGATGGCGTGGATGCCGGGGCCGCCTTGCAAGCGGCGGCGGCCTTGCAGCGCCACAGCGAGCACCCGCTGGCGCGCGCGGTGTTGCAGGCAGAGCAAGCCAGCGCCGCGGCCAGCGCATCGGCACCAAGGGCGGAAACCGCCGTGCAAGCCAGCGCGGTGCAGGCGGTGCCGGGGCGCGGCTGCCACGGCGTGGTGCAGGGCGCCGCCTTGTATCTGGGTAGTTGGGACTGGCTGCACGGGCTCGGGGTGGAACTGCAGGGCTGGCAGGCGCAGGCCGAGGCGTGGGCGGCTGAAGGTTGCAGCGTTTCGGTGCTGGCTTTGCGCGTGGGTGCTGTAGATGAGGCAGTGGCTTCGCTTGATCCCGGTGCGCCAAAGGAGCCGGGGCTGAACGGGCAGGGGCTTAAAGGGCCAGAGCCAGGGCAGGGCAGGTGGCAGGCGTTGGCCTTGCTGGCGTTTGCCGACCAGCCCAAGCCCGGTTCCGCCCAGGCCATCACCGAACTGCGTGCCCTGGGTTTGCAGGTGCTGATGATTTCGGGCGACAACCAGCGCGCCGCCGAGTTCATGGCTCGGCGCCTGGGCCTCAAGCCCGAGGCGGGCGAGGTGCGCGCCCAGGTGCTGCCGGGGGATAAAGCGCGGCTGGTGGGCGAACTCAAGGCGCAGGGCCGGGTGGTGGCGATGGTGGGCGACGGCGTGAACGACGCCCCGGCGCTTGCCGCCTCCGATGTGGGCTTGGCCATGAGCCACGCCCAAGGCGGCTCCGACGTGGCGCTGCACGCCGCCGGCATCACCCTGATGCGCGGCGACCCGCTGCTGGTGGCGGCAGCACTCGACATTTCGCGCCGCACGGTGCGCAAAATCCGGCAAAACCTGTTTTGGGCCTTCATCTACAACACCGTTGGCATTCCACTGGCGGCGCTGGGCCTGCTCAGCCCGGTGCTGGCCGGGGCGGCGATGGCGCTCAGTTCGGTGAGCGTGGTGAGCAACGCCTTGCTGCTCAAACGCTGGCGGCCGCCGGGGCCGCGATGAAGCGGTTTAGGATCGGGCCCTATGGCTGAATCCAGCGCGCCTTTCCCCTGCGTCCCCCCCGCATCCCGCTCGCCCCTGCCGCCCTGGTGGCGCGGGGTGCTGCTGGCGCTGTGGCTCTCGCTGGCGGCGGCGGTGGCGCTGGGCATCACGCGCTTTGCCTACGGGCTGCTGCTGCCGCCCATGCGCGCCGACTTGGGCTGGACCTATGCGCTGGCCGGCGCCATGAACACCTTCAACGCGGTCGGCTACCTGATTGGTGCCCTGAGCGCACCTTGGCTGCTGCGCCGCTACGGGGCCGGGCCGCTGCTGCTGGCCGGGGCGCTGCTGGCCAGCGTGTTCATGGCCAGCAGCGGGTTTTTTAGCGCCAGCGCGCCGCTGCTGGCGCAGCGGCTGGCGGCAGGCGTGTTCAGCGCCTGGGTTTTTGTGGCGGGGGGCTTGCTGGCCGCGCGCCTGGGAACGGTCTGGCCGGCGCACAGCGGCTGGTTGCTCGGCCTGTACTACGGTGGCGTGGGTTGGGGCATCGTGCTGTCGGCGCTGGCGGTGCCACCCGCGCTGGCTTGGGCCGCGCACGTGGCGCACGGCTGGGCCTGGGCGTGGTGGCTGCTGGCGCTGGTCTGTTTGCTGACCACAGCCTCGCTCTGGGGGCTGCTGCGGGCGCTGCGCCGCCTTGGGCTGGAAGTCGATGCCGCACCCGCCAGCGCTGGCCCCGGCGCGGCACAAAGCGGCGCCTTGGGTTGGGGCCCTATGGTGCAACACTTTGGCTGGGCGCTGGCGGCCTACGCCCTGTTTGGCTTGGGCTACATCGGCTACATGACTTTTGTGATTGCGCTGTTGCACGAGCAGGGGCACGCCAGCGGGGCCATCACGCTCTTTTACACCCTGCTGGGCTTGGGGGTGGTGGCCTCGGCGCGCCTGTGGGCGGGCTGGCTGGACCGTTTTCGTGGCGGCCAGGCGCTGGCGCGGCTCAGCGCCCTGCTCGGCCTGGCCACGCTGGTGCCCGCACTCACTTCCGCCTGGCCGGCATTGCTGGCCTCGGGGTTGTTGTTTGGGGCGGTGTTTTTGTCGGTGGTGGCCTCCACCACGGCGCTGGTGCGCCACAATTTGCCAGCGGCGCAGTGGGCCAGCGGCATCAGCGCCTTCACCATCGTGTTTGCCGCCGGGCAGATCGTCGGGCCCACGGCGGTGGGCTGGATCGCCGACGGCCCTGGCGGGCTGGAGCGTGGCCTGTTCTACTCGGCGCTGGCGCTGTGGCTGGGCAGCGCGCTGGCGTGGCGGCAGCGTGCGCTGGTGCCCTGAGGGGCTGATGCCCGCCCAAGCTGCCCAAAGCCCTAAAATCAGCCCATCGCAGGAGCCCCCATGGCCATCGGAGACTTTGCCTACGCCAACAACAGCAACCGCTTTCTGGGCTGCGCGCCGCTGGCCGATCAGCCCTTTGCGCTGGTCGGGGTGCCCTTCGACGGTGCGGTGAGCAACCGGCCCGGCGCGCGTTTTGGCCCGCAAGCCATCCGCGCCGCCAGCCTCATGCTGTGCGACGGCGAGCACCCGCATTTCAACGTCAGCCCCACGGCGTACTTGGGCGATGCGCTGGACATGCGCCTGCCCAACACCGCGCCGCTGCCCGAGTTGCAGGCTTGCATCGAGCAGCAAGCGCAGGCCCTGATGTTGCGCCACCGCTGCGCCTTTCTGGGCGGCGACCACTCCATCACCCTGCCGCTGCTGCGCGCCGCGCAGCGCGTGTATGGCCAAGGCGAGCCGCTGGCGTTGCTGCACTTTGACGCCCACTGCGACACCTGGACCGAGCACTGCGGCGAGCCCTCGGGCCACGGCACCTGGACTTTTGAGGCGCTGCAGCAGGGGCTGGCGAGTCCGGCGCACACGGTGCAAATTGGCTTGCGCTCCAGCGGGGCCCGCGCCGCGCGCGAGTACGTGCGCGAGCAAGGCGGGCTGATTGTCACCGCACGCGCCTTGCGCGGCCTCGACGGCGCGGCGCTGCAACCGCTGCTGCGCGAAATCCGCCAGCGCATCGGCGCGCGCCCCTGCTACCTGACGATCGACATCGATTGCCTCGACCCCGCCTTTGCCCCTGGCACCGGCACGCCCGAGCCCGGCGGCCTGAGCAGTTCGCAGGTGCTGACTTTCGTCGAAGAACTGGCGGACCTGAACTGGGTCGGGATGGACTGCGTCGAAGTGGCCCCGGCCTACGACCACGCCGAACTCAGCAGCAGCGCCGCCGCCACCCTGGTCTGGACCTGGCTTGCGGGCCAGGTGGCACTCGGGCGCACCCACCCACCGCGCTAAGGTGAGGCCGCCGTGTTCAAGCCCGATTTGCTGCACTCCGACACGCTGTTAAACCAGCGCAGCTACTACGAGGCCTCGGTGCAGCGCGGGCCTGCGCAGCCGCCGCTGCAGGGCGAGCAGCGCGCCGATGTGCTGGTCGTCGGTGGCGGCCTGGCCGGTTTGAGCGCGGCGCTGGAACTGGCCGAGCGCGGTTTGCAGGTCTGCCTGCTGGAGGCGCAGCGCATCGGCTGGGGGGCCAGCGGGCGCAACGGCGGTCAGGCCCTGGTGGGCTACGCCTGCGGCCAGGCACCGCTGGAGCAGCAACTGGGCCGCGCCGATGCGCGCCGGCTCTGGGACTGGACGCTGGAGGGCATCGAGCTGCTCGGGCAGCGCATCGCCCGGCACCAGATAGACTGCGACTGGCAGCGCGGCTACCTCACCGTGGCCGACTCGCCGCGCCAGGCCAAGCGCCTGCTGGCCGATGCCGAGCAGCAGCAGCGCGACTACGGTCTGGCGTGCGAGCTGGCGACCGGGGCCGAGGTGCGGCGCCACATCGACAGCCCGCGCTACCACGCCGCCGCCTACGAAACGCTCAGCGGGCACCTGCACCCGCTCAAATACACCCTGGGGCTGGCGCAGGCGGCGCAGCGCGCCGGCGTCGCGCTGCACGAGCACAGCACCGTGCAGCGCCTGAGCCACCACGCCGCCGGCGTGACGGCGCACACCGCCAGCGGCCAAGTCACGGCGCGCCATGCGCTGCTGGCGGGCAACTGCCTGCTGCCCGAGTACGCCTCGGCCTTGGCCCCGGCCTTGGGGCGGCGCATCATGCCGGTGGGCACCTACCTGATCGCCACCGCGCCGGTGGCTGCCGCCTTGAGCCGGCGCCTGATCCCGCGCGCCGCCGCGGTGTGCGACAACAACCTGGTGCTGGACTACTTTCGTTTCAGTGCCGGGCAGCGGCTGCTGTTTGGCGGCCGCGTCAGCTACACGACCCACACCCCGCAGCATTTGCAGCAGCTCATGCGCCAGCGCATGCTGGCGGTGTTCCCCGATCTGGCGCAGGTGCCGGTCGAGTACCTGTGGGGCGGCTTTGTTGACATCAGCATGAACCGGGCCCCGGATTTTGGCCGTCTCTCGCCCCAAGTCTATTATTTGCAGGGCTTCAGCGGCCACGGCGTGGTGCTGGCCGGGCTGGCCGGGCGGCTGGTGGCCGAGGCCATCAGCGGCCAGGCCGGGCGCTTCGATGTCTATGCGCGGCTGCAGCACCACAATTTCCCCGGCGGGCCTAGGCTGCGCACGCCGCTGCTGGCGCTGGGCATGGCGTGGCAGCGGCTGCGCGAGGCGCTGGGTTGAGCGCTCTGCCACAATGGCAACCTTGGCACCCCCCCCCAAGCCCCACGATGACGACACCTCCTTTGGCTTCACCCCTGGTCTGGCTACCCGCCGACCACCGCCTGCTGGGCCGGTACGACATGCCTTTTCTGCTGCTGGGCGACAAATACGCGCGTGCGGTCAAGGTGGGCGCGCAGGCGCAGCCGGTGCTGTTCCCGCTGGCCGAGGCGGCGCAGATCGGCGAATTGCTGGCCTTGGTCGATGGCGTGCTGCTCACCGGCTCGCCCTCCAACGTACACCCGGCGCATTTCGACGAAGACGTACACGACCCGGCGCTGCCGCTGGACCCCGCGCGCGACGCGCTCACGCTGGCGCTGGTGCGCGCCTGCCTGGCGCAAGCGGTGCCGCTGCTGGGCATATGCCGCGGTTTTCAAGAAATCAACGTGGCCTTGGGCGGCAGCCTGCACCAGACCGTGCACGCGGTGCCGGGGCTGATGGACCACCGCGACCCCGATGAGGTGCCGCTGGAGCAGCAGTACGGCCCTAGGCACCCGGTGTGGCTGGCCGCTGGCTCGGCGCTGGCGCAGTGGGCGGGCGGCACGCAGGCCATGGTCAACTCGCTGCACGGGCAGGGCATTGGCCGCCTGGCCCAGGGCTTGCAGCCGCTGGCCTGGGCCGAAGACGGGCTGGTGGAAGCCTTCGAGGTGCAAGGCGCGGCCGAGTTTGCCTATGCCGTGCAGTGGCACCCCGAGTGGCGCTGCGATGAAAACCCCTTTTACGCCGCCACCTTTGCGGCCTTTGGCCAGGCCGTGCGCCGCCGCCGCGAGCGCCGCCAGCCCCACCGGAGACCCACATGAAAAGCAACCCACCGCAGAGCTTCAACGAACTGGAACAGTGGCTCAACCAGCGCCGCGTGACCGAGATCGAATGCTTGGTGCCCGACCTCACCGGCGTCGCGCGCGGCAAAATCTTGCCACGCGGCAAGTTCACCGAAGACCGCGGCATGCGGCTGCCGCAGATGGTGGTGGCCATGGGCGTGACGGGTGAATTCCCTGAAAGCGGCCCCTACTACGACGTGATCGACCCCACCGACCGCGACATGCAGTTGCGCCCCGACCCGTCCACGGTGCGCATCGTCCCCTGGGCCACCGACCCGACGGCGCAAGTCATCCACGACTGCTTCGACCACGCCGGCAAGCGCGTGCCCTTTGCCCCGCGCAGCGTGTTGCGCCATGTGTGCAACCTGTACGAGGAGATGGGCCTCTCGCCCGTGGTGGCGCCCGAGCTCGAGTTCTACCTCACGGCGCGCAACACCGACCCCAACACCCTGCTCAAGCCGCCGATCGGCCGCAGCGGCCGTGCCGAAACCTCGCGCCAGGCCTACAGCATCGACGCCGTGAACGAGTTCGACCCCCTGTTCGAGGAAATCTACGACTACTGCGACCAGATGGAGCTCAACGTCGATACCCTGATCCACGAAGTCGGGGCCGGGCAGATGGAGATCAACTTTTTTCACGGTGCTCCGCTCGATCTGGCCGACGAGGTGTTTTTCTTCAAGCGCACGGTGCGCGAGGCGGCGCTGCGGCACGATATGTACGCCACCTTCATGGCCAAGCCCATTGCCGGCGAGCCCGGCAGCGCCATGCACGTGCACCAGAGCATCGTCGAGCAAGAAAGCGGGCGCAACCTGTTTAGCCAGATCGACGGCACCCCCAGCGAAGCCTTCTACCACTACATCGGCGGCTTGCAGCGCTACATCCCGGCGGCGATGGCGCTGGTGGCCCCCTACGTCAACAGCTACCGGCGCCTGTCGCGCCACTCCGCGGCACCGATCAACATCGAGTGGGGGCACGACAACCGCACCGTCGGCATCCGCTCGCCGATTTCGGTGCCGCAATCGCGGCGGCTGGAAAACCGTGTCATCGGTGCCGACGCCAACCCCTACGTGGCGCTGGCCATGACGCTGGCTTGTGGCTACCTGGGGCTGAAAAACAAAATCCAGCCCAAGCCCGAAATGAAGTCCGACGCCTACCTCTCGCCCTACGCGCTGCCGCGCACCTTGGGCGAGGCGCTGGACTGGCTGCGCCGCGAAACCGATCTGCACGAGGTGCTGGGGCGCGAATTCATCACCATCTACACCGAGATCAAGGAGCTCGAGTACGAGGAGTTCATGAAAGTGATTTCGCCCTGGGAGCGCGAGCACTTGTTGCTGCACGTCTGAACGCCGCTTTGGCCCCACGGCAAGGAGTTTTTATGAGCACCACCCCGCCCACACCGCCCCCGCCCCTCACCGCCGAGCTGCAAGCGCTCGACGCCGCGCACTACCTGCACCCCTTCACCGACCACCAGGCGCTGGCGGCCAAGGGCGCGCGCGTGATCACGCACGGCGAGGGCATCTACATCTGGGACAGCGAGGGCCAGCGGCTGCTCGACGCCATGAGCGGGCTGTGGTGCGTGAACGTGGGCTACGGGCGGCGCGAACTGGCCGACGCGGCGCACGCGCAGATGCTCAAACTGCCCTACTACAACAGCTTTTTCCAGACCACGCACGAGCCCGCGGTGCGGCTGGCAGCGCGCTTGGCCGAATTGGCCCCGCCGGTGGCTGGGCGGCGTTTCGAGCACGTGTTTTATTCCAGCTCCGGCTCCGAGGCCAACGACACCAACCTGCGCCTGGTGCGCCGCTACTGGGATTTGCTCGGCCAGCCACAGCGCAAAACCGTGATCAGCCGCCACAACGCCTACCACGGCTCGACCGTGGCGGCGGCCTCGCTCAGCGGCATGGGCGCCATGCACGCCCAGGGCGACTTGCCCATCCCCGGCATCGTGCACATAGACCAGCCACATTTCGCCCAGCACGGCCAAGCGGGTGAGTCCGAGCACGATTTTGGCCTGCGCGCGGCGCGCTGGCTGGAGGAAAAAATCATCGAACTCGGGCCCGAGCGCGTGGCGGCCTTCATCGGCGAGCCGGTGCAGGGTGCGGGCGGCGTCATCATCCCGCCCGCGAGCTACTGGCCCGAGGTGCAGCGCATCGTCGAGCTATACGGCATTTTGCTGATTTCCGACGAAGTGATCTGCGCCTTTGGCCGCCTCGGGCACTGGTTTGCTTACGAACAGTTCGGCATGCGCCCCGATCTGGTGACCTTTGCCAAGGGCATCACCAGCGGCTACGTGCCCCTGGGCGGCACCCTGGTGGGCGCGCGCGTGGCGCGGGTGCTGATCGAGCGCGGCGGCGAATTCAACCACGGCTACACCTACAGCGGGCACCCGGTGGCGTGTGCGGTGGCGCTGGCCAACCTCGACCTGTTGCAGCGCGAAGATCTGCCGGGCCGGGTGCGGCTCGACACCGGCCCGTATCTGGCCGAGCGCCTGGCCACGCTGGAGGCGCACCCGCTGGTGGGCCGAGTCGAGAGCTGCGGCTTCGTGGCCGCCCTCACCTTGCTGCGCGACAAAGCGCAAGGCCTGCCCTTTCCCGAGGCGCAGGCGGTGGGCATGCTGTGCCGAGCCCACTGTTTTGGGGGCGGGCTGGTGATGCGCGCGGTGGGCGAGCGCATGATCATCGCGCCGCCGCTGATCATCACGCGCGAGCAGATCGACGAACTGCTGGCCTTGATCGTGCGCGCGCTCGATGCCACACTGGCGGAACTTCGTTCCAAAGGGTGGTTCTGAGCAGGCTCTGCCCCTTCGGCTTGGGGCTAGAATCGCGTCAGGCACGCGCTTTGCATGAACTGTTCGAGCCCGGCATCTGTGCGCGCCGGCCCCCATCCTTTTTTGCTCTTTTTTTGCTGGAGTGAAACCATGTTGAAGACCTTGCTGGCGGCCGCCTTGGCGGCCTCTTTTCTGGTGGCTTGCGGACCGCGTGAGCAGCCCGCCGCAGTGGCCCCGGCCGCCCCGCCGGCCGAGCCCAAGGTGCTCAACATCTACAACTGGCCCGACTACGTCCCGCCCGGCCTGATCGAAGCCTTCGAGCAGGAAACCGGGATCGACGTCACCTACGACACCTTCGCCTCCAACGAGGTCTTGCACGCGCGCTTGGTGGCGGGCAACACTGGCTACGACATCGTGGTGCCGGGCAGCGTGTTTGCGGCGCAGCAGATCGCGGCCGGCTTCTTCCAGCCGCTGGACAAAAGCAAGATCCCGAATCTGGCCAATATGGACCCGGCCCTGATGGCCACCCTGACCAAGGCCGACCCCGAAAACCGCCACCTGGTGCCGTGGGCCTGGGGCTTTACCACCGTGGGCATCAACCGCACCCGCCTCGAGCGCGCGCTGGGCAACACCCCCATGCCCGAAAACGCTTGGGAGCTGGTGTTCAACCCCAAATACACCGCGCTGGCGCAGCGCTGCGGCATCGCCTTCCTCGACGCGCCGTCTGAGATCATCCCGCCGGCGCTGCACTTCATCGGCCGCGACGCCTATTCCAACAACCCGGCCGACTACCAAGCCGCGCTCGAGATGCTGCTCAAGGTGCGCCCGCACATCCGCATCTTCACCTCGACCATGATCGACACCTTTGCCGGTGGTCAGGCTTGCGTGGTGCTGGGCTGGTCGGGCGACATCAACATCGCCGCCAACCGCGCGCGTGAAATGGGCAACACCGACGTGCTCGAAGCCCTGCTGCCCAGCACCGGCGGCCTGATCTTTGTTGACACCATGGCCATCACCCGCGACGCACGCCACCCCAACAACGCGCACACCTTCATCAACTTCTTCCTGCGGCCCGAAAACGCGGCCCGCATGGCCAACGAGATGAACTTTGCCACCGGCAACTTGGCCGCCATGCCGCAGATCAAGCCCGAGATCGCCGGCAACAAGACCATCATGGTGCCGGCCGACTACATGCCGCGCATGATCCAGCCCGGCAGCCTCTCGAACGAGGCGCGCGAAGCCATGGCGACGGCCTACAATAGCTTCAAGCAAGGCCGCTGAGTTGGGGGGTTGAGCGGCCCCAAGCCAGCCGGGCGCAAAGCGCCGGTGCACCGCTCGCACCTTTTACAGGCCGCTGCCACCCGACCGGGGTGCGGCGGCCTTCCATCTTGCACAGGGCAGACCGAGGCGCACACATGCTCCAAGACGTAGGCAAAGAAGGATTTTTGGTGACCGAAAAGGTGGTCAAGCGCTTTGACGAGGCGCTGGCCGTCGATGAGGTCTCGCTGTCGATCGCCCAGGGCGAGATTTTTGCCCTGCTGGGCAGTTCGGGCTGTGGCAAATCGACCCTGCTGCGCATGCTGGCCGGGTTCGAGAAGCCGACTTCGGGCCGCATCCTGCTCGGCGGCCAGGACGTGGCCCAGATGCCGCCCTACGAGCGCCCGATCAACATGATGTTCCAGAGCTATGCGCTGTTTCCGCACTTGGACATCTGGGAGAACGTGGCTTTTGGCCTCAAGCGCGAGGGCTGCCCCAAAGACGAACTCAAGCGCCGGGTGGGCGAAATGCTGGATCTGGTGCAGCTGGGCGACTACGCGCGGCGCAAGCCGCACCAGCTCTCGGGCGGGCAGCAGCAGCGCGTGGCGCTGGCGCGCAGCTTGGCCAAGCGGCCCAAGCTGCTGCTGCTCGACGAACCGCTGGGGGCGCTGGACAAAAAGCTGCGCGAGCAGACCCAGTTCGAACTCGTCAACATCATCGAAAAGGTGGGCGTGACCTGCGTCATGGTCACCCACGACCAAGAAGAGGCCATGATCATGGCCCAGCGCATCGCCGTCATGAGCAAGGGCCGGGTACTGCAAGTCGGGGCGCCGCAAGACATCTACGAATTTCCTGCCAACCGCTTCGTCGCCGACTTCATCGGCAGCGTCAATCTGTTCGACGGCCGCCTGAGCGTCGACGAGATCGACCACTGCGCGGTGCAGACCGAAATCGGCGAGATCCAGATCGGGCACGGCGTCAGCGGCTCGATGAATATGCCGGTGGCGGTGGCGGTGCGCCCCGAAAAAATTGAAATCTCCAAAACCCGCCCGCATGGGGTGGACTGCAACCTGTTTCGCGGCCGGGTCAAGGAAATCGCCTATTTCGGCTCCTACAACACCTTTTTGGTGCAGGCCAGCAACGGCCAGAAAGTCAAGATCACCGAGCCCAACACGGCGCGCCACGACCTGTCCGACATCACCTGGGAAGACGAGGTCTTTTTCTGGTGGAGCAACCGCGCCGGCGTGGTGCTGCGCGACTGAGCGCCCCTGCCAACGCGAAACCCAAGCGAAACACCGTGGCCAAACCCCTGCAACTGTCCATGCCAGGCCGGCGCTTCGTCATCGGCGTGCCCTATGCCTGGCTGCTGATTTTCTTCTTTTTGCCTTTTTTGATATTGCTGTACATCAGCTTTGTCGATATGGGCAACGAGATTCACCCCTTCCAGCCGCTCTGGGACCCGCAGCAAGGCGTGCTGCTGCTCAAGTTCGAGAACTACTGGAGCATTTTCCGCACCGGCCCCGACGGCGCCCTGTTCCAGACCCTGTACGTCGAATCGTATGTGCGCTCGATCGCCTACGCGCTCATCACGGCGCTGCTGTGCCTGATCATCGGCTACCCCTTCGCCTACTTCATCGCCCGCAGCGCGCCCGAGATGCGCCTGATCTTGCTGATGTTGCTGATGCTGCCGTTTTGGACCTCGTTCATGCTGCGCGTCTTTGCCTGGAAGGGCATTTTGAGCGATTTTGGCGTGGTCAACCAGTTTTTGATCTTCATCGGCCTCACCGACGAGCCGCTGCGCCTGCTCTACACCGATTTTTCCATGCTCATCGGCATGGTCTATGTCTATCTGCCCTTCATGGTGCTGCCGCTCTACGCCAACTTGGTGAAGATGGATTTCCGTCTGCTCGAGGCCGCCTACGACCTCGGGGCCTCGCCGTTCAAGGCGTTCTGGCTGATCACGGTACCGCTGTCCAAACCCGGCATCATCGCCGGCATGATGCTGGTTTTCATCCCCTCGATGGGGGAATTCGTGGTGCCTTCGCTGCTGGGCGGGGCCGACAACATCATGATCGGGCGCGTGGTCTGGGACGAGATGTTCATCGCCAACAACTGGCCCCGGGCATCGGCCTTGGCGGTGTTGATGATCCTGCTGGTGATCATTCCCATGATGCTGTATTTCCGCTACGGCATGCGCGACAGCAATGCCCGTTGACACCGTCGGACCCTGAACCATGAAATCGAATTGGCTCAACAAGCACCTGGGTAAAGTCTGGCTGGCGCTGGTGTTCCTGTTTTTGTACGCCCCGCTGGCGTTCATGATCCTGTTTTCCTTCAACAGCACGCGCCAGCACGCCACGTTCACTGGCTTTTCGCTGCGCTGGTACGAGGCGCTGCTGGCCGATACGCGCATCGTCGAGGGCTTTATCGTCTCGTTGCAAGTGGCCTTTGTCACCGGCTTGCTGGCGGCGGTGCTGGGTACCTTTGCTGCCTTTGTGTTGGTGCGCTACAAGCATTTTTGGGGCCGCACCGTGTTTTCGGGCATGGCGGTGGCACCCATGGTGATGCCCGAGGTCATCATCGGTCTGTCGCTGCTGCTGCTGATGGTGGGCTCGTTCAACCTGTTTGGCGGCCCCGAGCGCGGCCTGATCACGATCATCATCGGCCACACCCTGTTTGGCATGGCTTTTGCCATGGTGGTGGTGCAGTCGCGCCTGCAAGAGGTGGACCGCAGCATCGAGGAAGCGGCGATGGACTTGGGCGCGCGCCCGCACCAGGTGTTTTTTCTGGTCACGCTGCCCAACATCGCGCCGGCCATTCTGGCGGCTTTTCTGCTCGCCTTCACGCTCTCGTTCGACGACGTGGTGATCACCCTGTTCCTCTCCGGCCCCGGGGTGAGCACGCTGCCGCAAGTGATCTTCAACTATGCCGTGCGCGGCATCAACCCGACCATCTACGCCGCCGCCACCTTGCTGATTCTGACCGTCACCACCTTTGTCGTCACCTATGCCTTCTGGGTGCTGCACTCGACGCGCAAACGCCAGCGCGAAATGGCCGAGGCGCTGCGCGGCGCTTGATCTAGGAGACCCGCCATGACCGTTATCGACGAATCCACCCTGCGCCTCGACGGCCGCGCCTTCATCGACGGCCAGCGCGTGGCCGCGCGCGATGGGGCCACGTTCACCAAGGCCTCCCCGATCGACGGCCGCGCCTTGCCCGAGGTGGCACGTTGCGCCAGCGCCGACGTGGATCTGGCCGTGGCGGCGGCGCGCCGCGCCTTCAACGACCGGCGCTGGGCCAGCCAGGCCCCGGCCAAGCGCAAGCGGGTATTGCTGCGCTGGGCCGAGCTGCTGCTGCAACACACCGACGAGCTGGCCCTGACCGAAGCGCTGGATATGGGCAAGCCGCTGCAATACGCCAAAAGCGTGGACGTGGCCGGGGCCGCCAACTGCCTGCGCTGGTTCGGCGAAGCCACCGACAAGGTCTATGACCAGATCGCACCCACGGCCGACTATGCGCTGGCGCTGATCCAGCGCGAGCCGGTGGGCGTGGTAGGCGTGATCGTGCCTTGGAATTACCCGCTGCTGATGGCGGTCTGGAAGATTGCGCCGGCGCTGGCGGCGGGCAACGCGGTGGTGCTCAAGCCCAGCGAAAAATCACCCTTCAGCGCCCTGCGCCTGGCCGATCTGGGGCTGAAAGCCGGCCTGCCGCCGGGTGTGCTCAACGTGCTGCCGGGCTTTGGCCCCGAAGCCGGCAGCCCGCTGGCGCTGCACCCGGATGTGGACTGCATCGCCTTCACCGGCAGCACCCGGGTGGGCAAGCAGATCCACGTCATGGCCGGGCAGAGCAACCTCAAGCGCGCCTGGACCGAGCTCGGCGGCAAGTCGCCGTTCATTGTTTTTGACGACTGCCCCGACCTCGAGCGCGCGGTGCAGGCGGCCTTGGGCAGCGTGTTTTTCAACTGCGGCCAGAGCTGCAACGCCCCCACGCGGCTGCTGCTGCACCACGCCATCCACGCGCCCTTCATGGCGCGCGCGCTCGAGCTGCTGCCGCAGTTTCAGCCGGCGCACCCGCTGCTGCCGCAAACGGTGCAGGGGGCGCTGGTCGATGAGGCCCAAACCGCCACCGTGCTGCGCTACATCGAGGCCGGCCAGCGCGAGGGCGCGCAGCTGCTCGCCGGCGGCCAGCGCGTGCACCCGGTGGCCGGTGGCTGCTACCTGCAACCCACCATCTTCGACGGCGTGCACAACCAGATGCAGATCGCGCGCGAGGAAATTTTTGGCCCGGTGCTGGCGGTGCTGCGCTTTGCCGACGCCGCCGAAGCGGTGCAGATCGCCAACGACAGCATCTACGGCCTGCAAGCCTCGGTCTGGAGCCGCGACCTGAACCGCGCCCACGGCGTAGCCCGGGCCTTGCGCGCCGGCACCATCCACGTCAATCAGTACGACGAAGACGACATCACCGTGCCCTTCGGCGGCTACAAGCAAAGCGGCGTCGGCCGCGACAAATCGCTGCACGCCCTCGACAAATACACCGAACTCAAAACCACTTGGCTGCACATCGACAGCCCGGTTTGAATGGCTGCACCCGCTTTTTTGCGTGGGCTGGTCGAATCACCCACGCGCTGTGGTGACGGCCCTTGCACCCCACCCACCCCATTGCATGAACCCTGACCGCGCATCCCACCCACCGGGGCGCCCGCCCGGCCCGCTGTGGCTGCGCCTGCTGGCGCGCCTGCCGCTGCCGCTGTGGCGGCTGCTGGGGGCGCTGCTGGGGGCGCTGCTGTACCTGCTGGCCCGGCGCCGGCGCCACATCGCCCGGCGCAACCTCGAGCTTTGCTTTCCCGAGGCCACGCCGGCGCAGCGGCAGCTCTGGCTGAGGCAGACCTTCAGGCACTTCGGCCAATCGGCCCTCGATCGGGTCTGGCTCTGGCACGCCAGCCCGGCGTGCATCAGGCAGCGGGTGCAGCTCGTCGATCCGGCGCAGGCGCTGCAACTGCGCGGCCCGGTGGTGTTTTTTGCCCCGCACCTGAGCGGCCTCGACGCCTGCTGGACGCGCATCACGCTCGAAGTCGAGCGGCCTTGGATCACCGTCTATTCGCCGCAAAAGCGCCCTTGGCTGGAGCTCTGGGTGAATCAGGGCCGGGCGCGCTTCGGGGCGCCGCTGCTGCACTCGCGCCGCGAAAACATCCGCCCGGTGTTGCGCGGCCTGCACCAAGGCGCGGCCTTGATGCTGCTGCCCGATATGGACTTGGGGCCACAAAACGCCGTGTTCGTGCCCTTCTTTGGCGTCCCGGCGGCCACCGTGACCGCCCTGTCGCGCTACGCCAGCGCTGCGCAAGCGCCGGTGGTCAGCCTGTTTTGCCGCATGACGGCGAGCGGCTACTGCCTCGAGATCTCGCCACCGTGGCCCGATTTCCCCAGCGGCGACGACAGCGCCGACGCCCAGCGCATGAACGCCGCGCTCGAACAAGCGGTGCGCATCAGCCCGGGCCAGTACCACTGGCTGCACCGCCGCTTCAAGAGCCGGCCCGAGGGCGAGCCTGGGCTGTACTAGAGCCGGGCCCGGTGCTTGGCCCAAGGTTTCACGTGGAGCAAAAGTGCTTTGGTCGATGTGGGCGCAATCGAGCTCTAGCGCCAGCGCTGGGTTGGATAGTGGTGCCGCAGCCGTGCTCTGTGGCACGCTGCCATTTGCAGCGCTGGCGAAACGCTGCACGGCGGCATCTTCCCAGTGGGTTTTGCAGTCGGCCTCGGCGCGCAAAAACGG
>Ga0208609_100055_pt1 | contig 63362 bp, 64 predicted proteins | sample SubbioR11_8A_Apr_FD_184813 | JGI IMG/M metagenome (GOLD analysis project Ga0208609, IMG submission 184813) | Serpentinite rock and fluid subsurface biosphere microbial communities from McLaughlin Reserve, California, USA - CR11_8A_Apr (SPAdes) | ecosystem: Environmental > Terrestrial > Deep...
ATGACAATGGCCGCATCAGAGGCCGGACACATGTCAGCACCCGATGACGCGCCAAAAGCAGCTCCGAGGATCCCTCTTGCGCAAGGGGCGGTTACACATGTTGCACTATCCGTCTGCGCCGGCCTCGGTCGAGGCGGGCCAGCTTGGCGCGGGCGAGCACACGGACTATGGCTGCGTCACCCTGCTTGCGACCGACGGCGTGGGTGGCTTGCAGGTGCAAAGCCGGATGGGCGACTGGCTGGATGCCCCGCATGTGCCTGGCGCCTTTGTCTGCAACATCGGCGACTGCCTGATGCGCTGGACCAACGACATCTACGTCTCCACCCCCCACCGCGTCGTCAGCCCGGCGGGGCGCGAGCGGTTCTCGGTGGCCTTCTTTCTTGATCCGAACCCCGAGGCCGAGATTGCCTGTCTGCCTGGCTGCGCCACAGCCGACAAACCCGCCCGCCATGCACCGATCCGGGGCGATGCCTTCCTCGCGTCCCGCCTGTCGCCGACCTATCAGAAATCCGGGCTTGCCCCTTGACCCCAAACCCAGTGCAGGAGACTTCCATGACTTCTTCGACCCTGACCCGCCGTTCCCTGTTGCGCACCGGTGCCGGTTGCGTTGCGGCTGCGGCACTGCCCTTCAACATGGCCCGCGCCCAGACGCCCATCGTGCTTGGGGCGGTCTACGTCGGCCCCCGCGATGATTTCGGCTGGAACCAGGCCCATGCGCTGGCCATGGACGTGCTGAAACAGGTGCCGGGCGTGACCGTCATCGAAGAGGAGAACGTCCCCGAAACCGATGCCGTCGCGCAGTCGATGGAATCGATGATCAACCTGGATGGCGCGAACCTGATCCTTGCCACCTCGTTCGGCTACTACAACCCGTTCGTGATCGAGACCGCCCGGAAATACCCCGAGGTCCAGTTCCGTCATGCCGCCCCTCTTTGGAACAAGGACACCGATCCGGCCAATGCGGGGTCGTATTTCTGCTACCTCAATCAGGCGCATTACGTGAACGGGGTCGCGGCCGGCCTGTCCAGCACCACCGGACGGATCGGCTTTGTCGCCGCCAAGCCGATCCCGTCGGTGCTGTCCAACATCAACTCGGTGCTGCTGGGGGCGCGCAGCGTGAACCCGGCGGCGGTCGTGCAGGTGATCTTCACTGGCGAATGGTCGATGCCCGTGCGCGAGGCCGAGGCGGCGAACGCCCTGGTGAACGCGGGCTGCGACGTGATCACCTGCCACGTCGACGGCCCGAAGGTCGTGATCGAGACCGCTGAAGCGCGCGGTGTGAAATCCTGCGGCCACAATGCAAGCCAAGCCCCACTTGCGCCCACCGGCTTCATCACCGGCGCGGAATACAAGTGGGAGACGATCTACAAGATCTACGCCGATGCGCTGGCCACCGGAGCGGAAGTGCCGAACTTCATTGCGGGCGGATATCACAACGACATGCTGCGCAACTCGGACTATGGCGCGGGTGCCACGCCAGAGGCGATTGCTGCCGCGGATGCCGCCATCGCGGGCCTGAAGGAAGGCAAGCCGATCTACGTCGGCCCCTTGAAGGACAACGCGGGCAATGTGGTGATCGAGGGTACGATGGACAACTACGATCCCGTTCTCGACGGCATGAGCTACCTGCTGGAAGGCGTCGAAGGGTCGCTGACCTGATCTGGCAACAGGGCAAGTGGGGACCCATGACATGACCATGACATCAACCTCCCCGCTTGCCGCGTCCGGGCTGTCGGCGGCCACGTTGCGCCGGATCGAGGCGCTGGCGATCCCCGTCGGGGCACTGATGGCTTCGGCGCTGGTCTTCTCGGTCTTCCTTCTGGCCCTGGGCAAGTCGCCACTTGAATTCTACGGGCTGATCTGGACCGGCGGCTTCGGGTCGTCCTTTTCCGTGCAGAACACGCTGCAGCGGGCTGCACCGCTGATCCTGACCGGCCTCGCCTTCGCAATCCCCGCACGGATCGGGCTGACCTTGATCGGTGCCGAAGGCGCGTTGGTGCTGGGCGGCTTTTCGGCGGCAGCGGTCGCGATCCCGCTTGTCACGGGCGGCGTGACGGCGGTCATCGGGCTACCTCTGATGGCCGTTGCTGCCATGCTGACCGGGGCGGTGTGGATCGGCCTTGTCGGCTGGCTGCGGCACTATCGCGGGGTGAACGAGACCATCGCCTCGCTCCTCATGTCCTACATCGCCATCGCCACGATGAACTTTTTCGTCGAGGGGCCACTGCGTGACCCAGCCTCGGCCAACAAGCCGTCGACCATGCCGATCGGCGAGTTGTACCGCGTCGGCCCGATCCCTGGCACCACGGTGAACTGGGGCCTTGCGGCGGGGCTGGTGCTGGCGGTGGTGCTGCACATCCTGATGACGCGCACGACCTTTGGCTTTGCCGCCAGGATGACGGGCGGCAACGTGCGGGCCGCGCAGGCGCAAGGTCTGCCGGTTGGAATGCTGGTGGTCGGCTGCTGCGCCATTGCCGGGGCCTGCGCCGGGCTTGCCGGGTTCTTCGAGGTGGCCGCTGTCCACGGTCAAGCCAATGCCTCACTGGTCGCAGGTTACGGCTTCACCGGCATCCTCGTGGCCTTCCTTGCCCGGCAGAACGCCCTTGCCATCGTCCCGGTCGCGATCCTGTTTGGCGCGCTTGCAGCCTCGGGCGGGCTGATCCAGCGCCGGATGGAGATGCCTGATGCAACCATCCTTGTCCTGCAAGGGATCATCTTCGTCGTTCTGCTGACTTCGGAAACCCTCTACGGCCGCATCGCCTTCCTGCAACCCCGCCGCAGCGGAGACCGCACATGACCGGAGCAGACCTTTATATCGTTCTCTTGGCCATGATCGGCGGAGCGATTCGCGTGTCGACCCCGTTCATGTTCGTGGCGCTTGGCGAATGCCTGACCGAGAAGTCCGGCCGCATCAATCTGGGGCATGAAGGCAACCTCGTGCTCGGGGCGATGGTCGCCTATGCGGTGTCCTTCATGACCGGCAGTCCTTGGCTGGGCGTGCTGGCGGCTGGCGGGGCGGGGCTGGTTCTGGGGGCGATGCACGGCTGGATCTGTGCGCTGCCGCGCGTGAACGACATCGCTGTCGGCATCGCGTTCATGAGCTTTGGCACCGGTCTTGCCTTCTTCTTCGGCAAGTCCTTCATCCAGCCCTCCGCCCCAGGGTTGGAGGCGATCGGCTTGGGCGACTGGACCGGCAATTCCGCCATCGCGCAGGCGCTGCAAGTCAACCCGCTGTTCCTTGTCGGCATCGCCCTTGCCGTGTTCCTGTCCTGGGCCCTCGCCAACACGCGCTGGGGCCTGATCCTGCGGATGACCGGCGACAGCGCGGCATCGGCGCGGGCGATGGGGGTGAACATCGACCTTGTCCGCCTTCTGGCCACGGCGGTTGGCGGGCTTCTTGCAGGCATCGGCGGGGCCTTTCTCTCGCTCTACTATCCCGGCAGCTGGAACGAGGGCCTGTCTTCCGGCCAGGGTCTGATGGCGGTGGCGCTTGTGATCTTTGCCCGCTGGGACCCGATCCGTTGCGTCTGGGCGGCGCTGCTTTTCGGCGCCGCCGGGGCGCTGGGGCCATCGCTGCAATCCATCGGGATTTCGCAGGGCTACTACTTCTTCAACGCTGCCCCCTACATCCTGACGCTCTTCATCATGATCGCCTCGGCGCGGTCGAAATCGGCGGCTTCGGACGCCCCAGGCGAGCTTTCCATCGTGAAATGAGGCAACCCGTGACCAATCCCGCGACCCATCTCGACGAACGCATCGCAGCGGCCATGGTGCCAAACGGGGTGACCGTGGACGCCGACCCCTATCCCTGGCCCTTCGACGGTGATCTCGGGGCCCATAACACCGCGCTCGTGGTCATCGACATGCAGACCGATTTCTGCGCGCCGGGTGGCTATGTCGACAGCATGGGTTATGACATCAGCCTGACCCGCGCGCCCATCGGCCCGATCCAGACCGTTCTGGCGGCCTTGCGCACCAAGGGCTATCCGATCATCCACACCCGCGAAGGGCACAAGCCCGACTTGTCGGACCTGCCCGCCAACAAGCGCTGGCGGTCGCAGCGCATCGGCGCGGGCATCGGCGATCAGGGCCCCTGCGGGCGCATCCTGGTGCGCGGTGAGCCGGGGTGGGAGATCATCCCCGAATTGCAGCCCGAACCGGGCGAGGCGATCATCGACAAGCCCGGCAAGGGCAGCTTCATCGCAACCGATCTTGAACTGGTCCTGCGGATGAAGGGCATCCGCAACATCATCTTCACGGGTGTCACCACCGATGTCTGCGTCCACACCACCATGCGCGATGCCAATGACCGGGGCTATGAATGCCTGCTCCTGTCCGACTGCTGCGCTGCGACCAAGGTGGAAAACCATCTTGCCGCGCTGGACATGATCAAGATGCAGGGCGGCGTGTTCGGGGCCGTCGCCACATCGGCCCAACTCCTGCGGGTGCTGCCATGAATGCGCTCTCGCCCACGACCCTGCGCGCGCCCTCCTTGCAGACCGAGGGGATGACCAAGATCTTCGGCCCGCTGGTGGCGCTGGATGACGTGTCCATCGACATCAAGGCGGGATCGTTCCACGCGCTTCTGGGCGAAAACGGCGCGGGAAAATCCACGCTGGTGAAATGCATCATGGGATTTTACCACGCCGACAAAGGCAAGTTGCGGCTGGACGGGGCCGAGGTGGCGGTCGCCTCTCCCCGCGACGCCCGCGCCCACGGGATCGGGATGGTCTACCAGCAATTCACGCTGGTCCCTTGCCTGACTGCTGCTGAAAACCTGGTGATCAGCCGCGCCGACGCGCCCGCCGTCATCGACTGGAAGCGTGAAATGCCAAAGCTTCAGGCGTTCATGGAGCGGATGCCGTTCCGCGTGCCCTTTGACCGTCGCGTCGCGTCCTTGTCCGCCGGAGAAAAGCAGAAGCTGGAGATCCTGAAACTCCTCTACCTCGAACAGCGGTTCCTGATCCTGGACGAACCCACCTCGGTCCTGACCCCGGGCGAGGCGGACGAGGTGCTGGGCCTTCTGGGCGACATGGCGCGGCGGGGCGATGTCACCGTTCTGATGATCAGCCACAAGTTCCGCGAGGTGAAAGCCTTCTGCGACAGCTTCACCGTTCTTCGGCGCGGGCAACTGACCGGCAGTGGTGATGCGCAAATCGCCACAGTGGCCGAGATGAGCGCCATGATGATCGGCGACACCCCGATCCGCGAACGCAGCGCCCGTTCCGCCCGAAACGAAGACCGGACGGTGCTGGAATTGAACGCGCTTTACGCCGATGATGCCGAGGGTCGGCCCGCGATCCATGCCGTCGACCTCAAGGTCAAGGCGGGTGAGATTGTCGGCATCGCGGGCGTTTCGGGCAACGGGCAATCCGCGCTCGTCGAGGTGCTGTCCGGTCAGCGCCCGCTCAGGGACGGGCGCCTTTTCATCAACGGCAAGCCGTTCGAGCCGACGCGCAAGGATTTCGACCGCTTCAAGGTGTTCGGCCTTCCCGAAGAACCCCTGAAGAACGCCGCCGTCCCGCGGATGAGCGTGGCGGAAAACATCGCCTTCCGGTCCTACGACAAACCGCCGATCTCTTCGCTGGGCTGGTGGCTGTCCCCCGGCCCGTTGCGTCGCAAGGGCGAAGACCTGATCGACCGCTACAAGGTCAAGACAGCCTCGCCCGACAGCCCCATCGAGTCCCTCTCGGGCGGCAACGTCCAGCGGGCGATCCTTGCGCGGGAACTTTCCGGCGAGGTCGATGTGCTGATCGTGGCCAATCCCTGCTTTGGCCTCGACTTCGCCTCGGTGGCGGAAATCAGAACCCAAATCATGGAGCAGCGCAACCGGGGCGCGGCGGTGCTTCTGGTCAGCGAGGATCTGGACGAAGTGCTGGAACTTTCGGACCGGGTGGCGGTGATGTCGGGCGGGTCGATCACCTATGTCGCCCCGATTGGCGAGACTGACCGCAACACCATCGGCAAGCACATGGCGGGGCATTGAGAATGACGGTTTCCGTATCCGCCCGTCCCTATGACTTTACCTTCGATCCCGCGCGAGTGGCCCTTGTCGTCATCGACATGCAGCGCGATTTCATCGAACCTGGCGGGTTTGGCGACGCGCTTGGCAATGACGTGTCGCGCCTGAAGGACATCGTGCCCACAGTGGCCGCCCTGATCGGCCTCTTCCGCAAGCTCGGCCTGCCCATTGTCCACACACGCGAAGCGCACCGCCCCGACCTCTCCGATTGCCCGCCCGCCAAACGGCTGCGCGGCGCTCCGGGCCTGCGCATCGGCGACACCGGAGCCATGGGCCGCATTCTGGTTGCGGGCGAGCCCGGAAATGCCATCCTTCCCGAACTTGCCCCCTTGCCAGGCGAACTCGCCATCGACAAGCCCGGCAAGGGCATGTTCTGGGCCACCGGCCTGCACGAAACACTGCAGGGCATGGGCATCACCCAACTGGTGTTTGCCGGGGTCACCACCGAGGTTTGCGTCCAAACCTCGATGCGCGAAGCGAATGACCGCGGCTATGACTGCCTGCTGATCGAGGACGCGACCGAAAGCTATTTCGCCACGTTCAAATCGGCGGCCATCGAGATGATCGTGGCGCAGGGCGGCATTGTCGGTTGGGCGACGCCACTGGCGGCACTAGCGGCGGCACTGGAGGTTGAGCATGTCTGAGCCGCCGCGTTGGGCAGGGCGCAGCCCGGCCAAGGATGCGATCCGCGCCGAGGTCTGGCAGCGGATGCAGACTGCGGGCGTGGGTATCGGACCGGTCCTCGGCATGATCCCGACCTTCGTCGGTGCCGATCTGGCGGCCTGGCGTCTGGCGCAGCACCCGGCCTGGTCAATGGCACGGAAGGTCAAGACCAACCCGGACCATGCCCAGACCCCGATCCGCATCCGCGCGCTTTACGAAGGGCGCATCGTCTACACGCCCGTGCCCTGCCTGACGCAGGATTTCCCCTACCTCCGGCTCGACCCTGCACGACTTCTGGAAAAGGGCATAAGCTTCGAGATGGCCGCCACGCCGCAGGGCTTCATGGCGCATGGCGAACGGCTGGAGTTCGAACAGATCGAACCGCTGGATTTCTGCGTCGTGGGCTCGGTCGCGGTCAGCCGCGCCGGGGGGCGGACCGGCAAGGGCGCGGGCTTTGCCGATCTGGAAACCGGCATCTTTCGCGCTTTGGGACTGGTGTCCGACCACACGCCGATGGCGACGACCGTGCATTCGCTGCAACTGGTGCCCGACGCGGCCGTGGTGATCGAGGCGCATGACACGCCGCTTGACCTGATCGCAACCGAAGCCGAGCTGATCGAGACATCCTGCACCCTGCCGCGACCCGGGGGCGTGGACTGGCCCAGCGTGCGCCCCGACCAGTTCAAGACGATCCCTTTCCTGTCTCGCCTGCGCGATCGGATGACCTCGGGTGCCGCCTGATGACCCTTGCAACCAACGACCCTGATACGCTGGCCGAGGTGACGGCTGTGTTTCACCGCTATGAAGAGGCGCTCTTGCGCCACGATCCGCATGCCTTGGACGCGATGTTCCTGGCAGCGCCCCACACCGTTCGGTACGGCGTGGCTGAAATCCAGTATGGCATCGAGGAAGTGCGCCAGTTCCGCGCCTCCCAGTCCCCCTTCCAGCGCAGCCTGTCGCGCACGGTCATCACCACCTTCGGGCAGCACATGGCCATTGCATCCACGCTGTTCCACCGCCCAGACTTTCCCGGCCAGATCGGACGCCAGATGCAAACCTGGATCAGGACCGACGCGGGCTGGCAAATCGCGGCAGCCCATGTGAGCATGATCAGCAGCGGTTGAAACCACGTGATGCAAAGAAGACGCCGGCCTCCCTTGTGACCAGCGACTGCTTTCCGCCCTTATCGGCCAGTTGCTCCCTGTTGCTCGCCGAAAAGCTGCATGGTCCGTTGGCGGACCGCCTTGACGAACCGGGCAGGCCCGAATACCTACGGCATGCAGCGCGGGCGTTGTGTAATGGTAAGACCTTAGCCTTCCAAGCTAAAGACGCGGGTTCGATTCCCGCCGCCCGCTCCACCCTTCCCACCCGTTCCGCTGCAAGCTGTCCAGGGCGGACAATCCGTCGGACCATGTCATCCTCGATCACTTGTCGGTTGGCATTTGCCCTTTGTCGAGGTTCGGCCAGGACCTGTGGCACAAGTCCGGCCCAGGCGGATGGGTCTGGTCTTTTCGACGGACTGACACAGCTTCGGCGTATGATCCGGGAATGGCGAAGGATGATCATGAAATGACCCAACAGGATGAGCATGGCCCCGAAGGTCTGGCCGCGGACCTGCCGCATCTGGCGCGGCGGCGGCTTCTGGTGACCGGATTGGCGATGGGCGGCATGGCGCTGTCGCTCTGGGCGGTGCGGGGTGGGGCGCAGACGGTGTCGGGGACCGCTGCGGACGGCAGCAGCTGCCTTGCGCTTCCGGCCGAGACGCCCGGCCCGTTTCCAGCAGACGGCACCAATGTGCGCGAAGGGCAGCTGGTCAACATCCTGACCGAGGCGGGCGTCGTCCGCGAAGATATCCGCACCTCGATCGGAGGGCTTCAGCCCGTGGCCGAGGGCGTCCCGGTCGCGCTGGAGCTGACCTTGCAGGACGTCGGCCGGGCCTGCGCGCCGCTGGCGGGCCACGCCGTCTATCTGTGGCAATGCGATGCTGTCGGCGTCTATTCGATCTACGGCGCGGCCGACCGCAACTACCTGCGCGGCGTGGGGATCAGCGATGCAGCGGGCCGGGTCCGCTTCACTACCGTCCTGCCCGGCTGCTATCCGGGCCGCTGGCCGCACCTGCATTTCGAGGTCTTCACCAGCGCCGAAGCAGCGGTCAACGGCCGACAGGCGCTTCTCACCTCGCAATTCGCCTTCCCCGAGGCCGCCTGCGCCGCGACCTATGCCTCCGACCCGCGCTATGCAGCCAGTGTCCAGCCCTTCGAAGGTGTCAGCCTGCGGCGGGACGGGATCTTCCGGGACTCCTCGGAGGCGGAACTTGCCGCACAGGTCCTGACCGTGACCGGCGATCCCGGCGCAGGGTATCGGGCCTTTGCGGCGGTGGGGCTGCTGGTCTGAACTTGGACGGATGGTGGGCGGATCGCCCACCCTACACCTGCCCCCCGCTGCCGCCGCCTGTCGCCGTGCGCCGGCGTAGGGTGGGTGATTCACCCACCCTCCTTTGCCTCGGGCGGGACCAGATGCACCACGCCCGTCGTGCAATGCAGGTGGCGGCCCGGAAAGAGCGGCGCATATTTCCGCACGAAGCGCTCTCTGGCTTCCTCGAACGACTGGTCCTTGGTCCCGCCGCCGTGGTGGCGCAGATGGAAGTCGATCACATGGGCCGACCCGCCCAGCAGTTCGGCCTGCAGGCAAAGGTCGGGGCCGTAGAAATGGAAGCCGTCCAGATCGTAGGACCCGATCACCGGACGCGACCGGCGCATCACGATGAAGCATTCGTCCAGCGTCTCGACCCGGCCTGGCACCGAGCCAAGGACGCGATCCTCGCCATAGGGGTCCGAGATGCGCAACCTGAGCAAGCGGCGGTGATGCTTTCGCGGCCGGTAGCGCCCGCCCGCAACCCCGGCAAGGAGCCAATGCGGGTCGGTCCGGTCCAGCTCGGCCAGCGCAGCCAGAAGTTCGGCGCGGCCTGCCTCCAGAAGCTCGATGTCGTCATGGCAGAAGATCACGCACCGGCCCTTTGCCTGGGCAAGGAGCGCCTTCTGCCAGCTGTAGCCGTCGAAGCGGTTGGCGTCGCGGTTGTCGGCAGCAAGAAACTCGCTGTTCGCGGCGGTAAAGCCGTTGCGAAGGAAGGAGCCGAGCAGCCGGTCGTACTTTTCCTGACTGCGCAGCAGGGTGCAGATGGTGAAGTCCGGCCCATCGGCACTGTCGGTCAGGTCGGTGGGGGTCACATAGGTGGGGGTCACATAGGTGGGGGTCACGTTGGGGGTCAGGGTCATGGCGCCGCTGGCCCGCGTTGCGTCAGAGGTTCTCGGCCTGCGGGAAGCCAAGCGCGTGGTAGCCGCCGTCGACGTGGATGATCTCTCCGGTCGTGCAGGCGCCGTAGTCCGAACAGAGCCAGACCGCCGTGCCGCCGATGGCTTCCAGCGTCGCATTGGCGCGGAGGGGGGCGTTTTCCTCGGTGTGGCGGAAGGTAGCCCGCGCACCACCGATGGCCGATCCGGCCAGCGTCTTCATCGGGCCAGGGCTGATCGCGTTGACGCGGATCTTCTGCGGGCCAAGGTCGTTCGCCAGGTACCGCGTTGCCGATTCCAGCGCGGCCTTGGCGACGCCCATCACGTTGTAATTCGGCGAAACGCGGTTCGAGCCCTGGAAGGTCAGGGTGATCAGCGACCCGCCGTCGGACATCAAAGGCTCGGCCCGGCGGGCGATGTCGATGAAGCTGAAGCAGGAGATGTTCAACGAATTCAGGAAGTTGCCCTTGGTCGTGTTGATGAAGCGGCCGGTCAGCTCGGTCTTGTCGGAAAAGGCGATGGCGTGGACCACAAAGTCCAGCGCCCCCCAGCGGCGGCCCACCTCGCCAAAGCAGGCGTCCAGGCTTTCCTCGTTGGTCACGTCCACGTCGATCAGAAAGTCCGATCCGACGCTGGCGGCCAGCGGCTGGACGCGCTTGCCGAACGCCTCGCCCTGGTAGCTGAACGCAAGCTCTGCCCCTTCCGCATGCAAAGCCGAGGCGATGCCCCAGGCGATGGAACGTTCGTTCGCCACGCCCATGACAAGCCCGCGCTTGCCCTTCATCAGTTCGGCCATGATGGCTCCTACGAAAGGTATTTCGACATGACGAGGGTGGCGTTGGTGCCGCCGAAGCCGAAGGAGTTCGACAGCACCGAGTCGATCTGCACGTTGTCGCGCAGCCTGGTCACGATTTCCGAAGGATCAAGGCCGGGGTCCAGCGTTTCGACATTGGCCGAGGCGGCGATGAAGTTGCCGTTCAGCATGATCAGCGAATAGATCGCCTCCCACACGCCCGCGCCGCCCAGGCAATGGCCGGTCAGCGACTTTGTGGACGCAATCGGCGGCGTCGAGCCTTGGCCGAAGACGCGGCGGATCGCCTCGACCTCGGTCACGTCGCCGACCACGGTCGAGGTGCCGTGGCTGTTGATGTAGTCGATCTTGCGGTCTTTCGGCAGGGTGGACAGCGCCAGCCGCATCGCGCGCTCGCCGCCTTCGCCGCTGGGGGCCACCATGTCGTGGCCGTCCGAGGTGGCGCCGTAGCCTGTCACCTCGGCATAGATCTTCGCGCCGCGCGCCAGGGCATGTTCCAGTTCCTCCAGCACCACGATCCCGCCGCCGCCGGCGATGACAAAGCCGTCGCGGTTGGCGTCATAGGTGCGCGAGGCGCGTTCCGGCGTGTCGTTGTATTTCGACGACATCGCCCCCATCGCGTCGAACAGGCAGGACAGCGTCCAGTCCAGCTCTTCGCCGCCGCCGGCAAAGACGATGTCCTGCTTGCCCATCTGGATCAGCTCGGTCCCGTTGCCGATGCAATGCGCGCTGGTCGAGCAGGCCGAGGTGATCGAATAGTTCACCCCCTTGATCCTGAACGGCGTGGCCAGGCAGGCCGAGACGGTCGAGGACATGCCCTTGGTCACGCCGAAGGGGCCGATGCGCTTGGGCGTGCCGGTTTCGCGGACGATGTTGTGCGCCTTGAAGAAGGCCTTGGTCGACGGCCCGCCCGAGCCGACGATGATGCCGGTGCGGTCGTTCGAGACATCAGCCTCGGACAGTCCCGAGTCCTTCACCGCCTGGTCCATCGCGATGAAGGTATAGGCCGCTCCGTCGCCCATGAAGCGCAGGTCGCGCTTGTCGATGTGGTCTTCCAGCACGATGTTCGGCTGGCCGTGGACCCGGCAGCGGAAGCCGTGCTCGGCATAGTCGGGGGCAAAGACGATGCCGGATTTTCCGGCGCGGAGCGAGGCTTCCACCTCGGCGGCAGTGTTGCCGATGGACGAGACAATGCCGATCCCGGTGATGACGACGCGGCGCATGGGGCCTCCTTCGCTGGCTTGAGGACTGTTTAGGGCAGAGGGGGGGAGGGGGCAAGGAGGTTGGGCAAAGAGGTTGGCCCTCTTTCGCCAGAGCCGGGCGCGTGTCGCCTTGGCCGAAGCGAGTGATCGCGCCGGTCCGTTCCCCCGGTCCTTCCCCCTGTCCGCCCCCCCCCGGTCCTTCCCCCTGTCCGTCCCGCAGTGCCCTTGCACCGGACGCCGTCCCGCAATCGGCGCGACGAGCGGGGGGCCGCTGCCGCTTGTCTCGACGCATTCGACCGACTAATCCTGATGGCATGTCACCAGCCCACCCACCGACACGATTTGACCGGGACCTGCTGCGGGCGCTGTTCGACCGGGTCTATGTGATCAACCTGGCCGACCGGGTCGACCGGCGGCGCGAGATGACGGCGCAGCTGGCGCTGATCGGGCTGGCGGACGACCCGCTGGTGCGGTTCTTCCCGGCCGTCCGACCGACGGACCCTGGCGATTTCGGGTCGCTGGGCGAGAGGGGCTGCTTTCTCAGCCATCTCGGCGCGCTGAAGGATGCGGTGGCGAACGGGTATCGCAGCATCCTGATACTTGAGGATGACGTGGACTGGACCCCGGCCGCCCTGGCGCGGAACGCCCGGCTTGACGCGCTGCGTGACACCGACTGGGGCTTTCTGCACGGCGGGCGCGGTCACGACCAGGCGGCAGCGGACGGGGCGATCTCGCTCAAGCGGCTGGAGCCGGAGCGCGAGCTTCTGCTGGGGCATTTCATCGGCCTGCGGGGCGATGTGATCGCGGGGATGGTCGACTACCTGGAGGCGATGCTGCAACGCCCCAAGGGCTCGCCCGACGGGGGGCCGATGCATGTCGACGGGGCCTATTCCTGGTTTCGCCGCGCCCATCCCGAGGTTGCGGCCTGGGTCTGCACGCCCTCGGTCGCGCGGCAGCGGTCAAGCCGGTCCGACATCTCGGTCCCGACCGGATGGCGGGCGACCAGAGCCGCCGACTGGGCGCGCAGGGTACTGCGGCCGGTCCGGGCGCTCTTGCGCGGGCGCTGATCGCCGGACTTGGCTGCTTTCCGTCCACCCAAGGCTTGACCGGACTCGGCCATGCAGGAAATCTGGCCGGGCCGGAGCCTTTGTCCGGTGCCCTGCTTGCAAGGAGTGCCTGGAATGTTGAATCGCCTGCTTTCGACTGCGCTGATCTCGTTCGCCGCAGTTCACGGTGCCTTCGCGCAGGACGGTGCGCCGATGACCACCGAGGAACTGACATCCCTGACCGCGAATGGCGTCACCCTGACGCTGGGTGGCGCGGGGATGGGCTACACGGGCGAGCTTGCCCTGGCTGCCGATGGAACTGCCACGGGTGGCGCCAAGATGGACAATGGCAACACGCTGTCCATCGCGGGGACCTGGGCGATCCGGGACGGCCAGTTCTGCCGCACCTGGGCCGATCTCGACGGCGGAAAAGAGGTCTGCGAGACCTGGATCAAGACCTCGGACACTTCGGTCGAGGTCTACAACGGCGACCAGATGCTTGGCGTCAATTCCTGGTAGCCGCCGACCTCATGCCTCGCTGAGCGCGACCTTCATGTCCTTGACGAGGTAGATCACCTCGCCATCCGCCTCGACCCGCCCGTCGGCGACGCCCATCGTCAGGCGGCGGGTTTGCAGCGCCTTGGTGAAATCCACGAAGTAGGTCAGCTTCTTGCGGTCGGGGCGGACCATGCCGGTCAGCTTGACCTCGCCCACCCCCAGCGCATAGCCGCGCCCCTGCCAGCCGCGCCAGCCAAGGTTGAAGCCGGTGAGCTGCCACAGCCCGTCCAGGCCAAGGCAGCCGGGCATGATCGGGTTGCCGGGAAAGTGGCAGTCGAAGAACCACAGGTCGGGGCGCACGTCGAACTCGGCGACGACATGGCCCTTGCCGTGTTCGCCGCGATCCTCCGAAATGTCGGTGATCCGGTCCATCATCAGCATGGGCGGCGCGGGAAGCTGGGCGTTGCCGGGGCCGAACAGTTCGCCGCGCGCACAGGCCAGAAGTGCTTCCTTGTCGAAGCTTGTCGGATAGGACGCCATCCCTTGTGTCTCCCCTTGATCCCCTTCACCCTCCCTAGCATTGGGCGATGAAGGGTGGCAAGTCTGCCGGGGCACTGAAGGTTCCGGGGCATGACAGCGGATCATCACCGCCAGCGCGATCACGAACCTGGCGGCCTTGGGGCCGCGCTTCATCGGCATGGCGTTGGCACCCCGCCCCTGGGCGCTGGGCCTGTGCCTTGCCGCGATGGAGTTCTCGCGCTTGGTCTGGAACGTGACGTCGGTCAGCACGCGGCAGCGGTTGATCCCGGACGCAGTGCGGGGCCGGGTGAACAGCATCTGCCGACTTCTGGCCTGGGGAATGATGCCGCTGGGGCTGGTCCTGTCGGGGGTGGTGGTGTCGCTGGGCGAGCTTTTCCTGTCGCGCGGGACGGCGCTGGTGCTGCCGTTCTGGGTGGCCGGGGCGGGCTCGATGCTGGTCGCGATCCTGGTCTGGAGCGCGATTCAGCGTGGTTTTGCCGGGATTTCCCGGTGATCCGGTCGATTCCTCATTGAAACTGTCGGGTTTCAGCCTCTATATCGAAAGGCAGATCGGGGGGCGGGCATTTGACCGGCACGGAACGCAGTGCAGACTGGCTGAAGGCGGGGGGCCTGCGCCCCACGCGGCAGCGGCTTGCGCTGGCAGAGCTGCTGGTCGGCGACGGCATGAACCGGCACGTCACCGCCGAAAGTCTGTATGCCCTGTCCGCCGATGCGGGCGAGAAGGTCAGCCTGGCGACTGTCTACAACACGCTGCGCGCCTTCTGCGAGGCAGGCCTGATGAACGAGGTCGTGGTCGACGGATCGAAAAGCTATTTCGACACCCGCACCGATGACCATCCGCACTTCTACTGGGAAGACACGCATTCCCTGACCGACGCCCCGGCCGAAGAGCTGGAGATCGCGCACCTGCCACAGGTGCCCGAGGGCATGGCCGTCAGCCGCGTCGATGTCGTGATCCGTCTGCGCAAGGCCTGAACCGCTTCGGCCGCTTTCCGAAGCCGCAGCTCTTGCCGACCGATGTCCGGCTGCGCCACACCGATCCGCCGCAACACGCCGGGCAAGGCTTTCGAGCGGAAAGCGTCGGCAGCCCGGCGTGTCACCGGCGCTGAACGCGCCGTGCGGTGATCTGGGAAAGGTTCCGATCTGTAACCTGGCAGCAAAGGGCTTGGGACAGCAATCCGGGGTAGGTCGGCGCAAATTGACGCTACGTAAGATTATGCCACAGGCGGCTTCGCGTGCACAGTTGCAAAGCTCAGTCAGAAGTTGCGTTGACGTGCGGTCCGTTGCATCTGGTTGCACGGGAGGAGACCGATGGAGATTCCCGAAGACTTCGCGGGCCGGCTGCGGCTGGCGCTGAAACAGGCCAACATCTCGCCAGCGGCGCTGGGGGCGGCGGTGGGCGTGGACAAGTCGGTCGTCTCGCGCTGGCTTGCGGGGCGCGTCCGGCCGACGCAGCACAACCTGTCGCGGATCGCGGGCGTTCTGGCGCAAGGCTTGCCGGGCTTTACGATCCTGGCTTTCGAGGCCCCCGCGTCCGAGTTCCGCGCCGTGGTGCAGTCCGTGGCCGCCCAGCCCGAGCCGGGGCAAGGCCTGGAGATTCCCTTCGGCGTCATCGAGTCGGCGCGACGCGAAACCGGCCGGCGCGGGGTGGAATATTTCGGGTCCTACCTGATGTACTATCGGTCGTTCAGCCAGCCGGACCGGATTGCGCGGATGGCGATGCTGCTGCGTCCCGTCGATGAGTTGATCGAAGCGCGCTACGGGGCCGAGGGCTTTGCCTTCCAGGGCTGGGCGCTGCTGATGCTGAACTGGATGTACCTGGTCCTTGCCGAAGAACGCTTCGAGGCGATGGCCTTCCTGGTCCTGAACGCGGGCCAGCAGCCGAAGGCCCGCTTCATCACCGGCATCCTGTCCGGCCCGGCCGAGGGGATGCTGGTCCCCACCGCTTCGCCCGTGGTGCTGGTGCGGCAGCGTGACCTGACCGGGAACAAGGCAAGGGATCTGGAGGCGCATCTGCTGGATTGCCGCCTGCCGCCGCTGATCGATCCCGCCGATGCGCCCGGAGCGGTGCGCCGTGTGCTGGGGGCGGGGTCGCTGATGCAGGTGCCATTCGCCACGGGCGAGGAGTAGGGCGGGGCGCCCCCGCCCCCGGACGCGCGTTCACGGCTGCGTGGGCGGTCAGAACCACTGGCCCGGCTCCATCAGCCCCAGGTCCATCAGCTGCTGGCTGTGCCAGGTGAACGGCACCGAATTCGGCCAGCGGAATGTGGGAATCGCATGGCGCGAGCCGGGGTTGGTGCGCAGGGCCTTGGCGGTGCGGAAGGAACAGACCGCCGCCGTCAGGTTGTGGTGCCACTGGCAGGAATAGGTGTTCATCTCCGGCTCTGACAGGGTGAAGTCGGGCAGCAGGGTCACGCCCGGCCTGGCCTTGAACAGCGAGATGCGGTCGATCCTGCGCTTGCCGAAGGGGATATGCTCCTCGAACCGCCAGCGCAGGCCACCGAAGAAATCCAGCTGGCGTTCCTTCGGCTGCCACTGGTTCGCGGGGTCCTTGCGGGCCAGCGCGTAATAGCCGCTGCGGTCCAGCCAGACGTCCGAGATCGACACGGCGTTGGGCGCGGTGTCCAGGTCCCCGGCGTAAAGGTCGATGACATAGGTCAACATCGCCTCGCGCCGTTCCTCGGCGTGGAAGGCCAGCATCTCGCGCACCGTCCGCGTTTCGCAGAACGGGAAGAACAGATACTCGGCATTGTGGCAGTAGTGCAGCCAGGTGCTGGGCAGGGCGGCGCTGGCCTGGTTCACCGCCGCGACCAGCGCGCCTTCGGCAAAGACGTCGTGGCGGACGACGTGGACCCTGTCCGCTATCTCCTCGGCGATCTGCACGCCGTCGGGGGCCAGCAGGACGACGTGGCGAAAGCCGCATTTCAGCTGATGCGCGAGGGTCGAGTCCAGCTCGACGTCATCCTCGGCCAGGACCAGCGACAGGGGGCCGCCGCCGGCGCTGCCCTGCTGGCGGTCGAGAAAGCTGGAAAGGCTGGAATGGCGCATGGGCTGTCCGGTCGGGGTCGCGCGGCAAATTCGACGATCCCCGCCTGCGATGCAAGGGAGCATGGGCGTTGAGGCGGCGGCCAAGGTAGGGTAGAAGCCGCCCATCCCGGAGACCTTGCATGACCGAAGTTAAGAAGCTGTTCGTCAAGACCTACGGCTGCCAGATGAACGTCTATGACAGCGAGCGCATGGCCGAAGCCCTGGGCGCGAAGGGCTATGTCACGACGGATGTGGTGGAAGAGGCGGACATGGTCCTGCTGAACACCTGCCACATCCGCGAAAAGGCGTCCGAAAAGCTGTATTCCGACCTGGGCCGGTTGCGCGCGCTGAAGACCGCGCGGCCCGGGATGAAGGTTGGCGTCGCAGGCTGCGTCGCCCAGGCCGAGGGCGCCGAGATCCTGCGCCGCTCGCCCGTGGTGGACCTGGTGGTCGGACCGCAGGCCTATCACCGCCTGCCGCAGATGGTCGAGGCCGGGGGACGCCTGGTCGACACCGACTTTCCGGTCGAGGACAAGTTCAGCCAGCTTCCCGAGCGCAAGTCGTTGCGCGGGCCGACGGCCTTCCTCACGGCGCAAGAGGGCTGCGACAAGTTCTGCGCCTTCTGCGTCGTGCCCTACACCCGCGGGGCCGAGGTCAGCCGCCCGGTCGCGCGCCTGCTGGACGAGGCGCGGGGGCTGGTCGCGCAAGGGGTGCGCGAGATCACGCTGCTGGGCCAGAACGTCAACGCCTACCACGGCGAGGGACCTGGGGGCACCTGGGGCCTGGCGCGGCTCTTGCGTGCGCTGGCGCAGATCGACGGGCTGGCACGGCTGCGCTACACGACCAGCCATCCCAACGACATGGAAGACGACCTGATCGCCGCGCATGGCGATCTGCCGCAGCTGATGCCCTACCTGCATCTGCCGGTGCAGTCGGGATCGGACCGCATCCTGAAGGCGATGAACCGCAAGCACAGCGCCGAGTCCTACCTGCGCCTGATCGAGCGCATCCGGGCGGCGCGGCCGGATATCCTTCTGTCCTCGGACTTCATCGTCGGCTTCCCCGGCGAGACGGATGCCGATCACCAGGCGACGCTGGACCTGATCCGCGCGGTGGGGTTCGGCGCGGCCTTCAGCTTCAAGTATTCCGCCCGACCGGGGACGCCTGCGGCCGAGAAGAGCCCGGTTCCCGCCGAGATCGCCGATGCGCGTCTGCAAGACCTGCAGGCGTTGATCACGGCCCAGCAACGGGCCATGCAGGACGCGATGGTCGGCCGCGAGGTGCAGGTCCTGTACGAAAAGCCCGGTCGGCGCGAGGGGCAGATGGTGGGCAAGTCCGACCACCTGCACGCGGTCCATGTGCAGCACCCCGAGGGCCGGGTCGGCCAGCTGATGCGGGTGCGCATCACCGGCTCGTCGACCAATTCGCTGTCGGCTGAACCGGTGTCCGGGCCGCTCTGACTGTTGCACATTGGTCAGTCTGCAGAGATTTTGCTCATTTGCCTGGGGATAACCCTTTGGAGCCCGCCGATTTCCGTCTCGCCGGGCGATTTGTTCTGCTTTATTGCCATCAACAAGACCGATGACTCGGCAGGGTGTGTGAAGGAGTGGCGGCATTGCTTGACTTGGGGGGCGTGCTTCGGCATGGGCTGATTGCAGCCCTGTCCGTGGCCATCATCGGGGCCAGTATCGGGGCCGGGTCGATGGCTCTCGCACAGGAGCCGGCGATCAGTGGCAAGATCGACTGGGGCCTTTGGGTCGATGCCGATGGCTGCCAGCACTGGTGGGCCGATGGCGGGACCGAGGGATATATGGTGCCCCGGCGCGATCCGCAGACCGGAAAACCGGTCTGCACCAGGCAGACAAGCTGCCTGACGGAAAGCGTCGATGCGTTCTTCGCCACGGCCAGCGCGACCTTGACCGCGGAGGGCCGCGCCAAGCTGGAGGACTACTTCCGCCAGACCGAAGCCTATTCCTACAGCGTCGTCGGCCACACCGACAGCCGCGGCAGCGAGGCTTACAACCAGAGCCTGTCCGAAGCGCGGGCGCAGTCGGTGGCGGCGGTGGCGCAATCGGTCGGCGCGGTGGTGGAAACGGTGACAGGCTCTGGCGAAAGCCAGCCCGTGGCATCGAACGCGACGCCCGAGGGCATGGCGAAGAACCGCCGTGTCGAAGTTCTCTGCAAGAAGGGTTGACCAGATGGCACTTGCAGTGAACACGACCGCGACATCCGGCACGGCCAGGCGTCTTGCCCTGGTGCCCCTGTTGGCCCTCGGCCTGTCGGGCTGTGCCAGCGGAGAGTTCCTGGAGGACGTGCAGCGGTACAGCGGACCTGATTCGGTGATCGCGATGGCCTCGGACACCGGGGCCGATGCCAATCCGGGGCTGGTCGACGGCGAAGCGGCGATTGCCTATGACCCCGACGGCTGCCAGGTCTGGATCATCGACGATGGCGTGGAGGGCTATTCCTCGCCGCGCTTCGATCCGGCCACCGGGCTGCCGATCTGCGATGGCAAGTACCCGCCGGGAACCGTGCTTGGGCCCTATGAAACCTCGACCGCGCCGGGTCCTGACCAAGTGCCGCGATAGGGACCTTCGCGAGTCTTCCCGTCGCTTTCGGCCCGACTCTCTTGGAACAGGATCACAGCCCCGGCCCGGCGCCGGGGCTTCTTCTTTGCGCGTTTCCTTGCCGGTTGTCATGAAAAGTGCGGGAAGTGACGCAACAAATTGTGTCTGTCCCTGGTTTCGCTTGCCAGATGACGTGTCCGGCTGCAAACTTTCCCTGTGGCCCTTGATAGAAGGAGCGCCCTTTGGGCATCAGCGCGCTGACCCCCCCGTCCGCCGAGGATATCGTGGAAACCGTCCTCGAATTTCCCGACAACCGATTGCTGATCGATCTTTGCGGCGAGTTTGACCGCAATCTCGCGCAGATCGAACACCAGATGGGGGTTCACATCCTGCGGCGCGGCAACCGGCTGGCGGTGATCGGCGAAAAAGCGGCGCGCGAGCAGGCGGCAGCCGTCCTGCGGTCGCTGTATGCCCGGCTTGAGTCAGGGCGCAATGTGGCTGCGGGCGACATCGACGGCGCGATGCGGATGGGCCGCCCGGTTTCCGGACGGCCTGCGGACGCAGAAAGCGCCGAACAGATCGAGCTGTTCTCGACCGGCATGGAACTGCGGACCCGCAAGAAGCCGATCGAACCCCGGACCGAGGCGCAGAAAGCCTATGTGGCCAACCTTTTCCAGCATGAAATGGGCTTCGGCATCGGGCCTGCGGGAACGGGAAAGACCTATCTGGCGGTGGCCGTGGGGGTGACGATGTTCATCTCGGGCGCGGTGGAGAAGATCATCCTGTCGCGCCCCGCTGTCGAGGCGGGCGAGCGGCTTGGCTTCCTGCCCGGCGACGCGAAGGAGAAGGTCGATCCCTACATGCAGCCGCTCTATGATGCGCTGAACGACTTCCTGCCGGCAAAGCAGGTGGAAAAGCTGATGCAGGAAAAGCGGATCGAGATCGCGCCTCTGGCCTTCATGCGTGGCCGGACGCTGTCGAACGCCTTCATCGTGCTGGATGAGGCGCAGAACGCCACGACGATGCAGATGAAGATGTTCCTGACCCGCCTTGGCGAGGGCAGCCGGATGGTGATCACCGGCGACCGGACCCAGGTCGACCTGCCGCGCGGCACGGCCAGCGGTCTGGCCGATGCGGAACGGATCCTGAAAGGGGTGAAGGGGGTCAGTTTCAACTACTTCACCTCGAAGGACGTCGTGCGTCACCCGCTGGTCGGGCGGATCATCGAGGCCTACGAGGCGGATGAGGCGACCTGACGGCTTTTGCGCGGTGCGCTGACGCGCAAGTCTCTTGTCTCGTCGGCGCGCTGGCGCGCTTCTCCTCGGCGCTGGGGGCATTCTGCCCCCAGACCCCCTGAGGATACTTGGGCCAATGTGAAAGGTCTGGGCCCCGCTTGCGTCGGGCTGGAACCGGCGCTAAGGGCGCGGGCATGGAACTGGTCGAGACAGTGATCGAGGATGCGCGGTGGGAGGCTTTCGGGCTGGCCGCGCTGGCCGAACGCGGCGGACGGGCGACCCTGGCCGGGCTGGGTCTGCCGGTCGAGGGGTTCTCGATCAGCGTGCTGGGCTGCGACGATGCCCGCATCGCGGTCCTGAACGCCGATTTCCGCGGCCAGCCCAAGCCGACCAACGTCCTGAGCTGGCCGTCGGAGGAGCGGGGGGCAGAGTTTGTGGGCGAGCCACCCGAGGTGCCGGAGCCCGGCTCTGCCGACGATCCCGAATCCCTGGGCGACATCGCCATTGCCTGGGAGACCTGCGCGCGGGAGGCCGAGGAGCAGGGCAAGCCGATGGTGGACCATGTGACCCATCTGATCGTGCATGGCGTCCTGCATCTTCTGGGCTATGATCACCTCGAAGCGGAAGATGCCGCCATGATGGAGGCTACCGAGGTACGGATACTTGCCAGCCTTGGGGTTTGTGACCCATATTAGGGACCTCGCCCGCGTGACGGGTGGTTTTCTGGACAAAGGACCGATGGGCAGTAGCACCGACGGGTCTACCGCAGCGCAGAGCGCGCTGGACGGGACGACCGATGAACCTTCCTCCGACCAGGGCCAGCGCGGCTTTCTCGGACGGCTTCTTTCAACGTTCAGCCAGGCGGCCAAGCCTGCCTCGACCGAGGCGCTGGCGGGCGCTCCGCCGCAGTCGCAGGGGCTGCATGCCCTGCGGCGGATGCGGGTGGACGATGTGGCGATCCCCAAGGCCGAGATCGTCGCTGTGCCCCTGGACATCGGCAAGGACGAGCTGGTCGAGGTCTTCCGCCAACATGGCTTCAGCCGGGTGCCGGTCTACAAGGGCACGCTCGACCATCCGCAGGGGCTGGTCCTGCTGAAGGACCTGGCCTTGCAGCATGGCTTCGGGGCCGCGGGGCGGTTCAGCCTGAAGCGGCTCTTGCGCCCGATCCTTTATGCGCCGCCCTCGATGCCGACGGGCGTCCTCTTGCAGAAGATGCAGAAGGAGCGGGTCCACATGGCGCTGGTCATCGACGAATACGGCGGTGTCGATGGGCTGGTCACCATCGAGAACCTGATCGAGACGGTGATCGGCGAGATCGATGACGAGCATGACGAGGACGCGGGCGCGCTGTGGAAAGAGGAAGCGCCCGGCGTGATCCTGGCGCAGTCCACCGCCCCTCTGGAAGAGATCGAGGCCGCGCTGGGCATCCCCTTGCGGCTGGCCGAGGAGGATGAGGAGATCGACACGCTGGGCGGCCTTGTCTTCCTGCGTTCGGGTCGGGTTCCCGCGCGGGGCGAGGTGATCGAGCACGAAAGCGGCGTCCAGTTCGAGATCGTCGATGCCGATCCGCGGCGGATCAAGCGGCTGCGGGTCCGGGTGCCCACGGCGGGCGCTGCATGACGCATGGGTGAGGCCTGGCTGTCCGGCAAGCGCCGAGGGGCGCTGGCCCTTGCTCTGGGCGCTGTGGCCGCCCTGGGGCAGGCTCCGCTGGGGTTCTGGTGGGCGACGCTGGCGGCGATCGCCGCCCTGGTCTGGCTTCTGGACCGGCTGCCGGACAGGCGCGGGGCCTTCCTGACCGGATGGCTGGCCGGGGCAGGCTACTTCGGCCTGAGCCTCAACTGGATCATCGAGCCCTTCCTGATCGACATCGCCCGCCACGGCTGGATGGCGCCCTTCGCCGTGGTGTTGCTGGCCGCTGGCCTGGGCCTGTTCTGGGGGGCGGCGGCCGTGCTGGCGCGCTTTGCCAAAGCGCCGGTCCTGGGCTTTGTCGTGGCCTTCGTGGCCTTGGAATGGCTGCGCGGCGTGATCTTCACCGGATTTCCCTGGGCGATGCTGGGCCATGTCTGGATCGGCACGCCGCTGGACCAGCTGGCGGCGCTGGGCGGACCGTCGCTGCTGAGCCTGGTCACAGTTCTGGCGGCGGCTCTGCCGGTGCTCTGGCGCTGGCCCGGCGCGGCCGGATCGGTGTGCCTGCTGGTGGCAAGCCTGGGCTTCGGGCTGTGGCGGCTGGCGCAGCCTCTGCCGGAACCGGGTGCGCTGACGCTGCGTCTGGTCCAGCCCAATGCCGAGCAGTCGGCGAAATGGGAAGCCGCCCGCGCGCAGGAGTTCTTTGACCGCCTGCTGACCCTGACAGCCAGGGGCGGCCCGGCCGACCTGACGATCTGGCCGGAAACCGCCGTGCCCTACATGCTGGAATACAGCCCCGAGGTTGCCGACATGGTGGTGGCCGTGTCGGGGGGGCGGCCCGTGGCGCTGGGCATCCAGCGCGAGGAAGCGGGGCGCTTTTACAACAGCCTGCGCGTGCTGGCAGGCGAAGGCGAACAGATCGCGTATTACGACAAGGCGCATCTGGTGCCCTTCGGCGAGTATATTCCCTTCGGCGATCTGGCCTATGACTGGTTCGGGCTGCGCGCCTTTGCGGCCCAGGCGGGCAACACCTATTCGGCCGGCCCCGGTCCGCAGGTGCTGGACCTCGGTCGCTTTGGCAAGGTCCTGCCGCTGATCTGCTATGAGGCGATCTTTCCCCGCTTCGTCAATGCGATGCCAGAGCGCGCCGACTGGATGCTGCAGATCACCAACGACGCCTGGTTCGGCATCTGGACCGGCCCGTTCCAGCATTTCGACCAGGCGCGGCTGCGTGCGGTGGAGCAGGGCCTGCCGCTGATCCGGGTCGCGAACACCGGGGTCACTGCCGTTGTCGATGCGCATGGCCGCGTCGTCGAGGACCTGCCCTTCGGCGTGATCGCGGCGCTGGACACCCGCATCCCTGGCGCGCTGCCGCCGACGCCCTATGCCCGCTGGGGCGACGGGCTGCTGGCGCTGTTGCTGGCAGGTCTCGCCGTTCTGGCAATGGTCGGGCGGCGGCGGGTTCCCATTGACGCCCCGCCCCCCGGCGTCTAAGGCGCGTCCTGAACTGCCACAACGGCTTCCTGGCGTGGCGGGGATCATCCAACGGAGCACGTCCTCATGAGCCGCAAAGATTACGTATTCACGTCCGAGTCCGTCTCGGAGGGTCACCCCGACAAGGTCTGCGACCGCATCTCGGATGCCGTCCTGGACGCCTTCCTGAAGGAAGAGCCGAACGCCCGCGTCGCCTGCGAGACCTTTGCCACGACGAACCGGGTGGTGGTCGGGGGCGAGGTCGGCCTGGCGTCGAAAGAGGCGACCCACGGCATGATGGCCCGGATCGACGGGATCGTGCGCGATTGTGTGCGCGACATCGGCTATGAGCAGAAGAAATTCCACTGGGAAAAGATCAAGGTCCACAACTACATCCACGAACAGTCCGCTCATATCGCACAGGGCGTCGACAAGGATGGCGCGGGCGACCAGGGGATCATGTTCGGCTATGCCACGCTGGAGACGGCTGACTACATGCCAGCCCCGATCCAGTATGCCCATGCGATCCTGCGCCGTCTGACCGAGGCGCGGAAATCGGGCGCCGAGCCGACGCTTGGCCCGGATGCGAAAAGCCAGCTGACGCTGCGCTATGCCAATGGCAAGCCGGTGGAGGTGACCTCGATCGTGCTGTCGACCCAGCACATCTCCAGGCGCCAGACCTCGAAGGTGATCCGCAAGATCGTGGAACCCTATATCCGCGAGGTCCTGCCCGAGGGCTGGATCACCCGCAAGACCGAATGGCACGTGAACCCGACCGGGACCTTCGTGATCGGCGGGCCGGACGGCGACGCGGGCCTGACCGGCCGCAAGATCATCGTCGACACCTATGGCGGGGCGGCTCCGCACGGCGGCGGCGCCTTCAGCGGCAAGGACCCGACCAAGGTCGACCGCTCGGCGGCCTATGCCGCGCGCTATCTGGCGAAGAACGTCGTGGCGGCGGGTCTGGCCGAGCGTTGCACGCTGCAGGTCTCCTACGCGATCGGCGTGGCAAAGCCCCTGTCGATCTACGTCGACACCCACGGCACCGGCAAGGTGCCGGAAGCGGTGATCGAGAAGGCCGTGGCCGAGGTGATGGACCTGACGCCGCGCGGCATCCGCACGCATCTGGACCTGAACCGCCCGATCTACGCCCGCACCAGCGCCTACGGCCACTTCGGCCGCGCGCCCGAGGCCGACGGCGGCTTCTCCTGGGAGCGGACCGATCTGGTCGAGGCGCTGAAAAAGGCCGTGTGATCAGGATTGCGCCGCCCTGAACCGGGCGGCGCAAGTCCTCAGCCCGGTGCCATGTATTTCTGGGCGATCTCGCCGGCGCGTTTCTGCGCGGCGGTAAACTCGGCCGAAGAAAAGGCCTGAACGGTCTTCAGGCCAGAGACCGAGCCGGACGCCCCAGCCACGATCAGGGCGGCAAGCATGTCTTGCAGATTGTCGGTCTCGGTGATCATGAGAAAGTCGCAATCCCCGGTGGTCAGATAGAAGGAGTGGAGTTTTCCGCCCGCTGCCGCAACCAGTGCGGAGGTGGCCGCCTCTCGGTCCGATGGCTTGGCCAGGAGACCCTTCATTGCCGCAGCAGTATAGCTTCCAGTGACGATGTAACGTGCCATTGGTTTTCCTCCCTGGCACAGCTGCACGGCCCGATGCCTTGCAGGCTGGTGCCGGTGGCAACCTTATCACGAACGCGCGAGATTGTATTGCCGGACGCGAATGTCACCCCGGCGCGCGCGGCAGTCCCCTGGCCAGCACGGTCGGCTTGACCCTTGCGCCCTGCTCTGCTTGAAGGCCCCGGAACAGCAGCGGGGCCCTTGCATGACCGATACCGGCGACCGCCGCAATTTCTATGGCCGCATCCGTGGCAAGACCCTGCGCGCCAGCCAGAAGGACTATCTGGCCCAGGACCTTGGACCTCTTACCCTGCGCGGTGTCACCCGCGAGGAGAACCCGTCACGATCCCTGCTGGACCTTGGCTTTGCCAAGGGTCCGCTTTGGCTGGAGGTCGGCTTCGGGGGCGGCGAGCATCTGGTCCATATGGCCGCGCGGTACCCCGAGGTCACGATCCTTGGAGCCGAGCCTTTCGTGAACGGCATCGCCATGCTTCTGGGCAAGATCCGGGGGGCAGGGGTGACAAACCTCTGGCTGCATCCAGGCGATGTGCGCGACCTTTTTGACGTGCTGCCCGATGGTTGCCTGGACAAGGTCTTTCTGAACTACCCCGACCCCTGGCCCAAGGCCCGCCACCACCGCCGCCGCTTTGTGACGCCGGAATACCTGGGTCCTCTGGCCCGGATCACTGCGCCGGGGGCCGAGTTCCGCGTGGCCACCGACATTCCCGATTATGTCCGCCAGACGCTGGAGGAGGTGCCCCGCGCCGGGTTCCGGCTGGTCTCGCAGACCGGCGAGGGCGCGGCCTGGGACGATTGGCTTTCCACCCGCTACGAGCAAAAGGCGCTGCGCGAGGGGCGCAAGCCGCATTACCTGACCTTCCGGCGGGTTTAGGCCGGCGGGTGTCGGGCGGCAGTTTGTGAAAACTCCGTGCCGGTTCCTGGCAAGAAATCGGGGTCGCGCGGGGCTTTCGCTTGCGCTATCAGGCATCCCGGAACCTGCAGGGAGACGACGATGTCCGGCCACGGCGAAGCGCAACCAATGAAATCCCGCAAGTCCGGGCCGCTGAGGGGCAAGGCCGCAGTTCCGGGCGACAAGTCGATCTCGCACCGCAGCCTGATCTTCGGCGCGATGGCGGTGGGAGAGACGAGGATCTCCGGCTTGCTGGAAGGCCAGGACGTGCTGGACACGGCCAAGGCGATGCGGGCCTTTGGCGCCACGGTCACGCGGCACGGCGAGGGGGCCTGGACGGTGAACGGTGTCGGCGTCGGCGGGTTCCAGGAACCGGCGGACGTGATCGACTGCGGCAACTCTGGCACTGGCGCGCGGCTGATCATGGGGACGATGGCGACGACGCCGATCACGGCGACCTTCACCGGCGATGCCAGCTTGCGCAAGCGCCCGATGGGCCGGGTGACGGACCCGCTGTCGCTGTTCGGCGCGCGGGCCTACGGTCGCCAGGGCGGCCGTCTGCCGATGACCATCGTCGGGGCTGCGAACCCGGTTCCGGTGCGCTATGCGCTGCCGGTCGCCTCGGCCCAGGTGAAATCGGCGGTGTTGCTGGCGGGGCTGAATGCGCCGGGTGAGACGGTGGTGATCGAACGCGAGCCGACGCGGGACCATTCCGAACGGATGCTGGTCGGTTTCGGCGCGCAGCTGTCGGTGGAAAAGACCAGCGAGGGCCATGTCATCACCCTGACCGGCCAGCCGGAGCTGCGACCGCAGACCGTGGCGGTGCCGCGCGATCCGTCCAGCGCGGCCTTCCCGGTCTGTGCGGCGCTGATCGTCGATGGCTCGGACATCCTGGTCCCCGGCGTCAGCCAGAACCTGACCCGGAACGGGCTTTACCTGACCCTGGTCGAGATGGGCGCCGAGATCGACTTCCAGAACCCCCGCGAAGAGGGCGGCGAGCCGGTGGCCGACCTGCGCGTGCGGTTCAGCGGCAACATGCAGGGGATCGAGGTCCCGCCAGAGCGGGCGCCGTCGATGATCGACGAATACCCGGTGCTGTCGGTGGTCGCCGCGTTTGCCACCGGCAAGACGGTGATGCGCGGCGTCAAGGAGCTGCGGGTCAAGGAAAGCGACCGGATCGACGCGATGGCCCGCGGGCTGGAGGCCTGCGGCGTCCGGGTCGAGGAGGACGAGGATACCCTGATCGTGCATGGCATGGGACCGGGCGGTGTTCCCGGTGGCGCGACCTGTGCGACCCACATCGACCACCGGATCGCGATGAGTTTCCTGGTCTGCGGGCTGGCGGCGAAAGCTGCGGTTGCGGTGGACGACGGCTCGCCGATCCAGACCTCGTTCCCGGTCTTCGAGGACCTGATGCGGGGCCTGGGGGCCCAGATCGAGCGGGGCTGACCCTGGCCGTCCTGCCGTGAGCCCGGATGCCGTGAGCCCGGCTGCCATGAGACCGCCTGCCTGGACCCCGCCTTCCTATAAGACGTCCAGCAGGTAGAGAATGATGATGATCGGGATCGGAATGCCGATCAGCCAGGCGAGGGCGCCTTTCATGGGGTGTCTCCTTCGGTTGCTTGCTTGCGGATGCTTGCTTGCCGGGGCAACGCGGCTGCAGCGGGGCGGTTCCCCCATTGGCGCAGGTCGGCGGCAGAACGCCTGGCGGGACGGCGTGGTTCGCGGCCCGATGATGCGGTCCCACTCTGGGCATTTCACCCTCTGACGAAGGGGGGCGGCCTGCCCTGAAGCTCAGGATCAGCAGCAGGGCCAGCGGTCTTCGGCAAAGGCGGTGATCGCGGCGGTCATCCGCGCAAAGCTTTCCCTGGCGCGCGGCACCGAGTGGCGGGCGCGGAGGTAGCCGTGGATGAGGCCGGCTTCGGTGACCGCCTGCGCCCGGCCTCCGGCCTGGGTGATCTTCGCAGCATAGGCGGGGGCGTCGTCGGCCAGGGGGTCACATTCGGCAGCGATGGCAAGAGTGGGGGGCAGGCCGGTGAAATCGGTGTCCTGCAGCGGGCTGGCCGTGGGATCGCCTTCGGAAGCGGGGCCGTCGTGCCGGATGTCCCGGTAGAAAAGGACGTCGTCGCGGGTCAGCATCGGCGCATTGGCGTGGGTCAGGTAGCTGCCCTGGTTCAGGTCTCCGCCAAGGCCGGGGTAGATCAGGACCTGTCCCTTGATCTGACGGGTCTCGTGCCGCAGGGCGTGGCAGGCGGCCGCGGCGAGGTTGGCTCCGGCGCTGTCTCCGACCAGGATCACGGGGCCTGCCCCGGCCAGGGCACGGGCCACGGCGCAGGCATCGTTGAAGGCGGCGGGGTGGCGGTGCTCTGGCGAGAGGCGGTAGTCGGCAGCGACGACGGTCAGGCCGGTGGCCGCGCGGATATCGGCACAGATCCCGTCGTGGGACTGCAGGCCCCCCACGACATGGCCGCCCCCATGCAGGTAGAGGACGGTCGGCTGCGCCCCCGGATAGATGCGGCAAGGGACACCGGCGACGGGTTCGTCCCGTGCGGTCACGCCGGGCGGGTAGGGGGTGTCGAAGGCCGCGCACATCCGGTCATAGATCGCCCGCTGCCGGGGGATGGAAAGGGTCGCGGTGTCCGGGGGGTAGAAGGCGTTGGTCTTCCGGATGAAAGCCCAGGTGGCGGCGTCGATGAGGGTCAGGTAGTCGGGGCGGGTCATGGGCTCTTCCTGTTTCCGGGTGAGTGTAGGGGCGAGGGAAGGGCCTTGTCCACGCGGGACAGAGGTGGGGCGGCCAAGGATATCAAGGAGTTGGCTCTGGGCGTCAAGGCGGTGTCCGGGGTCGGGGGGGCCGCGTCCACCCTGGAATGCCCCGGGGTTTGTGGCGCAGGCGGCGGGTCTGCTCTGGCCTGCGCCCCGAATTCCAGTCACCGGCATGCGTGCAGCACGGGCCCCGGCCCCCATCGCCAGAAGGTGACGCCATCCTGGCGGAAATTCGCAACCTTCTGAAATCAATGGACAAGATCAGAGTATCCACGGTGGACAGCCCCACCCTTGCTTTTGGTCCCCACCTCATGTATCGCCCCCCCGGTGGCCAAGTCCGGTCATGAGAATCAAGAAAAGCCGTGGGCGTCCCGTTCTCGCTTCGGGGGCGCATCCGGCAAGGAGAAGCGAAATGAAACTGCATGAACTCGCCGACAACGAAGGCGCGGCCAAGAAGAAGAAGCGCGTCGCGCGCGGCCCGGGCTCGGGCAAGGGCAAGACTGCCGGCCGGGGTATCAAGGGTCAGAAATCCCGCTCGGGCGTCGCCATCGGCGGCTACGAAGGCGGCCAGATGCCGCTGTATCGCCGCCTGCCGAAGCGCGGCTTCAACAAGCCGAACCGCCTGGAATTCGCCGTCGTGAACCTTGGCCTGATCGAGAAGTTCATCGCCGCCGGCAAGCTGGACGCCAAGGCCGAGATCACCGAAGACGCGCTGGTCGCGGCTGGTGTGACCAAAAGCAAGCATGACGGCATCCGGGTCCTCGCCAAGGGCGAAATCAAGACCAAGATCACCCTGACCGTCACCGGCGCCTCGGCCTCGGCTGTGGAAGCGATCGAGAAGGCCGGCGGCAAGGTCACGCTCCTGGCACCCGTCGCAGCAGCCGCTGAGTAAGGGATTGTGAGCGGCCGCAAGGTCGCTTACACCACCAGAAGTTTTCCCGCGCCGCCGAACCGGAGAACGGTCCGGCGGCGCTTGGCTTGAAAGAGACCTGACATGGCATCTGCTGCAGAGCAAATGGCGGCGAACCTCAGCTGGGGCATGCTCGGCAAGGCAACCGACCTGCGCCAACGCATCTTCTTCACGATCGGACTGCTGATCGTCTACCGGCTTGGGACCTATATCCCGGTTCCCGGTATCGACGGCGACGCGCTGCGGGACACGATGGCACAGGTGACGCAAGGCGTCGGTGGCATGCTGAACCTCTTCACCGGCGGTGCCTTGTCCCGGATGGGGATCTTCGCGCTGGGGATCATGCCCTACATCTCGGCCTCGATCATCGTGCAGCTTCTGGGAACCATGTACGGCCCCTGGCAGCAGCTGAAGAAGGAAGGCGAGCAGGGCCGCAAGAAGCTGAACCAGTACACCCGCTACGGCACGGTCGCGCTGGCGATCCTGCAGGGCTACGGCATCGCGGTTTCGATCCAGGCCGGCGGACTTGCGCACAACCCCGGCGCGTTCTTCATCGCGTCCTGCGTCATCACGCTTGTCGGCGGCACGATGTTCCTGATGTGGCTGGGCGAGCAGATCACCGCCCGCGGCATCGGCAACGGGATTTCCCTGATCATCTTCGTGGGCATTGTCGCGGAAGTTCCGTCGGCCATCGCCCAGTTCCTGGCCCAGGGCCGCTCTGGCGCGCTGTCGACGCCGGTGATCCTGGGGATCATCTTCATGGTGATCGCGGTCATCACCTTCGTCGTCTTCATGGAGCGGGCGCTTCGCAAGATCTCGATCCTTTATCCGCGCCGTCAGGTCGGGATGAAGGTCTACGAAGGCGGCTCGTCGCATCTGCCGATCAAGGTCAACCCGGCGGGCGTGATTCCCGCGATCTTCGCGTCCTCGATCCTGCTTCTGCCGACGACCGTCAGCACGTTCTCGGGCGGATCGACGAACCCCGTCCTGTCGTGGCTTGCCGCGAACCTGGGGTACGGCCAGCCCCTGCATCTTCTGTTCCTGGCCGTGATGATCGTGTTCTTCGCGTATTTCTACACGCTGAACGTTTCGTTCAAGGTGGATGAGGTGGCCGAGAACCTGAAGAACCAGAACGCCTCGGTTCCCGGGATCCGTCCCGGCAAGAAGACCGAGGAGTATCTGGAATATGTGGTCAACCGCATCCTCGTCCTTGGCTCTGCCTATCTGGCGGCCGTCTGCCTGCTGCCCGAGGTTCTGATCACCGAGCTGGGCGTTCCCTTCTACTTTGGCGGCACGTCGGTGCTGATCGTGGTGTCGGTGACGATGGACACGATCCAGCAGGTTCAATCGCATCTGCTGGCGCAACAGTATGAATCGCTGATCGAGAAGTCGCAGCTGCGCGGGAAGAAGAAGCCCGGCGCGCCCAAGGCACCCGCGCGGCGCTGATCCAGATGAAGAACATCATCCTTCTGGGCCCGCCCGGTGCGGGCAAGGGAACGCAGGCCAAGCGGCTGGAAGAAGCGCGCGGCATGGTGCAGCTCTCGACCGGCGACATGCTGAAAGAGGCCATCGCCAAGGGCACCGACCTGGGCCGCCGCGTCGAAGGCATCATGGCTCGGGGCGAGCTTGTCACCGACGAGATCGTCATCGGCCTGATCGAGGCCAGGATGAGCGACGGTGCCAGGGGCGGCTTCATCTTCGACGGCTTCCCCCGCACGCTGAAGCAGGCCGACGCCCTGGGCGAGCTTCTGTCGCGCACCGGGCAGAGTCTGGACGCCGTGATCGAGATGCAGGTGGATGACGCGGCACTGGTCGCCAGGGTCACCGGGCGCTTCACCTGCGGAAATTGCGGCGCGGTCTATCACGACGTGACCCACCCGACCAGGGTGGCCGGGGTCTGCGATGCCTGCGGCTCGACCAACATGAAGCGGCGGGCCGACGACAACGAAGAGACCCTCAAGACCCGGCTGATGGAATACTACAAGAAGACCTCGCCTCTGATCGGCTATTACCATGCCAAGGGGCAGCTTTCCGCCGTTGACGGGCTGGCGGACGTGGAGGTCGTTGCCGATGCCATTGCCAAAGTTCTTGACAAGGGCTGAGAAACTGCCGTCGCGGCCTTGACGGCCCCAGGAAAAGCCCCTAATGCACGGCGTCCCGCGGTGGAATCGCCTTGCGGGTCTTCCATATTGGAAGTTCGTATCGCCGGGTCAACTGCCCGTGCGGTGTTGTGAAAAAAGGTTCTGGCGCTACGGAACCGCAACCAAAGAAGGACGACACGTTTGGCACGTATTGCTGGCGTCAACATTCCGACCGCGAAACGGGTTCCGATCGCGCTGACCTATATCACCGGCATTGGTCCGACCACTGCCAGGGCCATCTGCGATGCCCTCAAGATCGACGACGCGCGTCGCGTGAACCAGCTGACCGACGCTGAAGTTCTGGCGATCCGCGAATACATCGATGCGAACCTGACTGTCGAAGGCGACCTGCGCCGCGAAGTCACGATGAACATCAAGCGTCTGATGGACCTGGGCTGCTACCGCGGCCTGCGTCACCGCAAGGGCCTGCCGGTCCGCGGCCAGCGCACCCACACCAACGCCCGCACCCGCAAAGGCCCCGCAAAGGCCATTGCCGGCAAGAAGAAATAAGGGGGCCCGGATATGGCACGCGATACCAAAGCCGCCCGCACCAAGAAGAAAGAACGCAAGAACATCGCCGCTGGTGTGGCGCATGTGAACTCGTCGTTCAACAACACCAAGATCCTGATCTCGGACGTCCAGGGCAACGCGATCGCCTGGTCGTCGTCGGGCACGATGGGCTTCAAGGGCTCGCGCAAGTCGACGCCCTACGCCGCCCAGATGGCTGCCGAGGACGCTGGCCGCAAGGCGCAGGAACATGGCGTTCGCACGCTGGAAGTCGAAGTGCAGGGTCCGGGTTCGGGCCGTGAATCGGCGCTGCGCGCGCTGGCTGCCGTGGGCTTCCAGATCACCTCGATCCGCGACGTGACGCCGCTGGCCCACAACGGCTGCCGTCCGCCGAAGCGTCGCCGCGTCTAAGGTGCTGATTTCTGCCGGGCCGTGGGGGCGTTCCCTCACGGCCCGGTTTTCGTCGTTTACGATCCTCGGGCGTCCGCCTGCTTACGGACATCGGCAGCGGACAAGAATAGGGGCTTCAGAATGATCCATAAGAACTGGCAGGAACTCATCAAGCCGACGCAACTGGTCGTGAAGCCGGGGGCCGATGCCGCCCGCGTCGCGACGGTGATCGCCGAGCCGCTGGAGCGTGGCTTCGGCCTGACGCTGGGCAACGCGCTGCGTCGCGTGCTGATGTCCTCGCTGCAGGGGGGGGCCATCACCTCCGTCCAGATCGACAACGTGCTGCACGAATTCTCGTCGGTGGCGGGCGTCCGCGAGGATGTGACCGACATCGTCCTGAACCTGAAGGGCGTCAGCCTGAAGATGGAAGTCGAGGGGCCGAAGCGGCTGTCGATCTCGGCCAAGGGGCCGGGCGTCGTGACCGCGGGCGACATCTCGGAGTCGAACGGGATCGAGGTTCTGAACAAGGACCACGTGATCTGCCACCTGGACGACGGCGCCGACGTGTTCATGGAACTGACCGTGAATACCGGCAAGGGCTATGTCTCGGCCGACAAGAACCGCCCGGAAGATGCTCCGATCGGCCTGATCCCGATCGACGCGATCTATTCGCCGGTGAAGAAGGTCAGCTACGAAGTCACCCCGACCCGCGAGGGCCAGGTGCTGGACTATGACAAGCTGACGATGAAGATCGAGACCGACGGCTCGCTGACGCCCGATGACGCCGTCGCCTATGCCGCGCGCATCCTGCAGGACCAGCTGTCGATCTTCGTGAACTTCGAAGAACCCGAATCGGCCAAGGTCGGCGAGATCGACTCCGGCCTGGAGTTCAACCCGCTGCTGCTGAAGAAGGTGGACGAGCTGGAGCTTTCGGTCCGGTCCGCCAACTGCCTGAAGAACGACAACATCGTCTACATCGGCGACCTGATCCAGAAGACCGAAGCCGAGATGCTCCGCACCCCGAACTTCGGCCGCAAGTCGCTGAACGAGATCAAGGAAGTGCTCTCGGGCATGGGTCTGCATCTCGGGATGGACGTCGAAAGCTGGCCGCCGGAAAACATCGAGGACCTGGCCAAGCGCTTCGAGGACCAGTTCTGACTGTTTCAGGGTGGGCAGTCTTGCCCACCCCCCAATGCCCGCAGGTGCGGGGAACAACTGGCGAAAGCCCAAGGTGAGCGGGACCGCACGTAGGTCTTGCCGGACAAAGCAAAACACGCGTTAGGAGAACAAGATGCGTCACTCTAGCGGCTACCGCAAACTGAACCGCACCCACGAACACCGCAAGGCGATGTTCGCCAACATGTGCGGCTCGCTGATCGAGCACGAGCAGATCAAGACGACCCTGCCCAAGGCCAAGGAACTGCGCCCGATCATCGAAAAGCTGATCACGCTGGCCAAGCGCGGCGACCTGCATGCCCGTCGCCAGGCCCATGCAGCCCTGAAGCAGGACATGCACACCGAGCGCCTGTTCGCGATCCTGGGGCCGCGCTACAAGGACCGCCAGGGTGGCTATGTCCGGATCATGAAGGCCGGCTTCCGGTACGGCGACATGGCCCCGATGGCCATCATCGAGTTCGTGGACCGCGACACCGCCGCCAAGGGTGCCGCAGACCGGGCCCGGGTCGAAGCTGCCGAAGCCTGATCCACTCATCTGGTCGACATTGTGAAGGCCCGCCACATGGCGGGCCTTTTCTGTTGAAAAGGTTGAACTCTTAACTTGTTTCCGCCATGCATTAGCTATCTTGAAAAGGTAGCCGTAAGGACGAAGATCAATTCTCAGTAGAATCAATAGTGCGAGTAGGAAAGTGATCGGTAATGTCCGAACGGAAGGCGATAACGGTGTTGCTTGAGCAACTCGATCGGCTGGCCCCCATGGGCTACTCCGTCGGGCTTCACATCCGTTTTGCCACGCCGCTGATTTACAAAAGCACCTATCCAGCCCCCTGGGTGGAACACTACAACAGCCATTCCTACTATCTGCGCGATCCGCTTGTCTTCTGGGGCGTCGGTGTCGAGGGCACCACCCGCTGGAGCGCGATCCCGCTGCCCGATCCCTTTGGCGTCATGAAGAAAGCCGCCGGCCACGGCCTGAAGTTTGGCGCGGTGTCTTCCTATGGGCCGATCACATCGCGTTCGATCGTCGGCATCAGTCGCTCGGACCGTGAATTCACTGACGAGGAGATCGGGCACCTCAAGGAAGTGACTATCCAGCTGCACATCGAGGCAAAGCCGCCTTCAGATCTGACGAAAGCACAGATCGAAGCGTTGCAATGCCTTGCCAACGGGGACAGGCATGCTGCGGCGGCGGAAAAACTTGGCATCACGGAAAGCGCCTTCAAGGCACGCGTCCAGTCGGCACGAATCCGGCTGGAGGCGCGGACCGCGTCGGAAGCAATCCGCAAGGCCCGGGAATATCGGCTGCTTTGATTCAGACTGTCCCTTCCAAGGTTTGACCCACCAGAAGAAGGAGAATGAAGAATGGAAGCCACCACGTTGTCATACGACAACCTCCACAACCACGGCGAGCTTTTCGCCAACATGTTCCGGGCCCGGCATCGGACGTTCATCCAGAACGCGAAATGGGACCTGCCCGAAGCCAACGGGATGGAGTTCGACCAGTATGACACGCCCGCCAGCCGCTGGGTCTGCGTGCACAAGGGCGGCGAAGTGATGGCGGGGGTCCGCCTGACGCCCACGACGCACCGCTGCGGCATCTACACCTACATGATCCGCGACGCACAGCGCGGTCTTCTGGAGACGATCCCGCGGGATCTGTTGAATTTCGAAGCTCCGGTCGATCCGAACATCTGGGAATCCAGCCGCGTGTTCGTGTCGAACGAAGTGCCGGCGTCCGAGCGTCTGCGTGTCCAGATGCAGTTGATCCACGAGATGGTGGTTTCCGCCCGTGAGCTGGGTGCGACAACGCTTCTGGGGATCATCCCCGAGCACTCGCCACGGCTTGCCCGTCGGGTCGGCCTTGACTGCGTCCCCTCGGGTCCGGTGCTTGACACGGGCGGCACCAAGTCGGTCTGCGTGACGATCAGCATGGCCACCAAGCTGCATTGACCGGCAGCCTTGCCGGTCGTGATGAGCGGTCTGTCGACCGCGGGCTGGACGGCGCCGCGCCGTGCAGTCGTGTGTGTTCATTTAGGGGTGACTGATGCAGCTTTCCGTAAGCTCGGGCTCGGACGACGAACTGGAGGAATTGCGCATCCTGGCACCGGCCGGATACTTCATCGGGCTGCACATCCGGTTCGCATCGCCGCTGATGATCTACCAGACCTATGATCTGCGTTGGGTCGAGCACTACACGGCCAACGCCTATGCGTTGCGCGATCCGGCCACGATCTGGGGCATGGCAAACACCGGAGTGATCCGCTGGAGCGACCCCAGCTTTGCCGACCCGCATCGGATATTGCCCGAAGCGGCAACCTTTGGACTGCAATACGGCGTGACCGTTGCCTGCGGTCCGTCCAGCTCGCGCAGCATTGCCGGGTTTTCCCGGTCGGATCGTGAGTTCGAGGTCAATGAAATAAGGCTGGTCCAGGCCTGCGTCGAGCGGATGCATGCGCGCTTTGCCCTGCCCGCGTCGCTGACCCAGGCTCAGCTGGAGGCTTTGCGCTGCCTGGCCAGGGGGGATCGCCATTCGGATGCGGCCACGCGCCTGGGGATTTCGGAAAGTGCCTTCAAGGCCAGGATCGTGTCGGCGCGAGAGCGATTGTCGGCCCGCACGACCGCCGAAGCGATCCGGCGGGCGCGCGATCACCGGCTTATCTGATCGGCCCAGCCTGATCGGTCCAGCCTGATCGGTCCAGCCTGATCGGGGCAGCCTGATCGCCTCACCCGCCGCAGGTGTCCGGGTCCTGAGCGCGCTGTTGCCAGTCGGCGCGGAAGCGCCCAGATTGTCCGGACAACAGTTCAGAATCGGACCCATGCTGCGCCTCGCCCTGATGACCCTGCTGATCCTGCCGCACCCGCTGGCTGCTGAAGTCACCGTGCCGCAAGGCCGCGACGAAGTGATGCTGTCCTTCGCTCCGGTGGTGCGCCAGACGGCTCCTGCGGTCGTGAACATCTATGCCCGCCAGCTGGTGCAGGACCGGTCCAATCCCTTTGCCGGCGACCCGTTCTTCGACCAGTTCTTCCAGGACCTGAACGGTCCGCCGCAGGTGCGCAATTCGCTTGGGTCGGGCGTGATTGCCGGGGCGGATGGGATCGTGGTGTCGAACTACCACGTGATCGCGGACGCAACCGACATCCGCGTGGTGCTGGCAGACCGGCGGGAATTCGAAGCCGAGGTCCTGTTGGCGGACCCGCAAAGCGACCTTGCCGTGCTGAAGGTGGAGGCGGATGAACCTCTGCCGGCGCTGCAGCTGGGCGACAGCGACGCCTTGCAGGTCGGCGACCTGGTGCTGGCCGTCGGCAACCCGTTCGGAGTGGGGCAGACGGTCAGCTCGGGCATCGTGTCAGGGCTGGCGCGGTCGGCGTTGCAGGTCGGGGATGGCACGGGCTATTTCGTGCAGACCGACGCGCCGATCAATCCTGGCAACTCGGGCGGGGCGCTGGTCGACCTGCAAGGGCGGCTGGTGGGGATCAACACGGCGATCCTGACCAAGGGTGGCGGGTCCAACGGGATCGGCTTTGCGGTGCCATCGAACCTGGTGGCGGCAGTGATCGCTCAGGCGAGGGCCGGGGAAACGCAGTTCCGCCGGCCCTGGGCCGGGATTTCGGGCCAGGAGGTGGACGCCGCACTGGCCGACGCCATCGGAATGGACCGGCCGCTTGGGGTGATGATCACGGAGCTGCATCCGCAAAGCCCCTTCGTCGCCGCTGGCCTGAAGGAAGGCGACGTCGTGCTGTCGCTGGGCGGCGACGGGATCAACACGCCGCAAGAGTTCCTGTACCGGCTGTCGGTGCTTGGGACTGGCGCGCAGCCGGTGGATTATGTGCGGGACGGTGCGGTCGCCGAGACCGAGGTCATGCTGGGGCCGGCCCCGGACCAGCCGGACCGCCAGCTGACGCGCGTCACCCAGGACATCATCCTGCGCGGGGCCGTTCTGGCGCGGATCAACCCGGCCATCATCGCCGAGCTGCATCTGCCCGTGCAGGCCGAGGGCGTGATCCTGCTCGAGACGTCGGATCTGGCCTTTGACATCGGCCTGCAGGCGGGTGACATCCTGATCGCGATCAACGGGCAGGGCATCTCCACTCCGGCAGATGCGGTGACGGCCGCGCAAGTGCCATCGCGGCGCTGGCAGATTGACCTGCTTCGCCGTGGCGAGCCGATGCGGCTGCGCTTCCGGCTTTAGTCCCGGGCTCCGCTTGGATAAGGTGGCGGCATGGCCGATCTTTTCGACATGCCCTCACAGCCCGCCGGCGGCCCGCGCCCGCTGGCCGACCGTTTGCGACCAAAGTCCCTGGCCGAGGTGATCGGGCAGGAAAAGGTCCTGTCCCGCGACGGTCCGTTGGGGGCGATGCTGGCGGCGAGGTCCTTGTCTTCGCTGATCCTCTGGGGGCCGCCGGGGGTGGGCAAGACCACCATCGCGCGGCTGCTGGCGGCTGAGACGGACCTGCATTTCGTCCAGATTTCGGCGATCTTCACGGGTGTCCCGGACCTGCGGAAGGTGTTCGAGGCGGCAAGGCTCCGCCGCCAGAACGGCAAGGGGACGCTGCTGTTCGTCGACGAGATCCACCGGTTCAACAAGGCGCAGCAGGACGGCTTCCTGCCGCATATGGAGGATGGGACGATCCTTCTGGTCGGGGCCACGACCGAAAACCCCAGCTTCGAGCTGAATTCGGCACTTCTGTCGCGGTCGCAGGTCATCGTCCTGGAACGTCTGGCGCTTGCCGACCTGGAACGCCTGGCGCAGCGGGCCGAGCAGGACCTGGGCCGCGCGCTGCCCCTGAAGGGCGAGGCGCGCGAGGCGATGCTGGAGATGGCCGACGGCGACGGCCGGGCGCTTCTGAACCTGATCGAGCAGGTGGCGGCGTGGCGGCTCGACGCCCCGCTGACCCGCGATCAGCTGGCCCAGCGGCTGATGCGGCGGGCGGCGAAATACGACAAGTCGGGGGAAGAGCACTACAATCTGATCTCGGCGCTGCACAAGTCGGTCCGCGGCAGCGACCCTGACGCCGCACTTTACTGGTTCGCCCGGATGCTGGAGGGCGGCGAGGACCCGCGCTTTCTTGCCCGCCGCCTGACCCGCATGGCGGTCGAGGATATCGGCCTGGCCGACCCGCAGGCCGAAGCCGTGTGCCTTGACGGCTGGCAGACCTACGAACGTCTCGGCTCGCCCGAGGGGGAGTTGGCCCTGGCGCAGGCGGTGGTCTACCTGGCGCTGGCGCCAAAGTCGAACGCGGTCTACACGGCCTACAAGGCGGCCCGCACCGCCGCGCGCGAGACGGGCAGCCTGATGCCGCCCAGGCACATCCTGAACGCGCCGACCCGGATGATGAAGGACATCGGCTACGGCTCGGGCTATGCCTATGACCATGACGCCGAGGACGGGTTCTCGGGGCAGAATTACTTCCCGGAAGGCATGAAGCGGCCGGTCTGGTACCTGCCCCCCGAACGCGGCTTCGAGCGCGAGCTGAAGAAGCGCGTCGATTACTTCGCCAAGCTTCGTGCGAAACGCCAGGACGACAAGGCGTAATCGGCAAGGCGTAATCGCCTCGGGACCAGGGTCGTCGAAGATTGCTCCGACGACCCTGGTCCCTGGGGTGCCTGTCACCGGGCGAAGCGCTTGTACTTCACCCGCTTCGGTTCCAGCGCGTCGGGGCCAAGACGGCGGACCTTGTCATCCTCATAGGCCTGGAAGTTGCCCTCGAACCATTCCACATGAGCGTCGCCTTCAAACGCCAGGATATGGGTGCAGAGCCGGTCCAGGAAGAAGCGGTCGTGGCTGATGATGATCGCGCAGCCGGCGAAATCCTCGATGGCGGCTTCCAGCGCCTGCAGCGTTTCCACGTCCAGGTCGTTGGTCGGTTCGTCAAGCAGCAGCACGTTGCCGCCCGACTTCAGCAACTTGGCCATGTGGACGCGGTTGCGTTCGCCGCCCGACAGCAGACCGACCTTCTTCTGCTGGTCGGTGCCCTTGAAGTTGAACGCCCCGGTATAGACGCGGGAGTTCATCTGCAGGTCGCCCAGGTGGATGACCTCGGCCCCGCCCGAGATTTCCTCCCAGACGTTCTTGTTCGGGTCCAGCGCGTCGCGCGACTGGTCGACATAGGCCAGCTTCACCGTCTCGCCCAGCTTGATCGTGCCGGCGTCGGGGGCCTCGGCGCCGGTGATCATGCGGAAGAGGGTGGACTTGCCGGCCCCGTTCGGGCCGATGACGCCGACGATGGCGCCGGGCGGGACGGTGAAGGACAGGTCCTCGATCAGCAGCTTGTCGCCCATCGCCTTCTTCAGGCCCTCGACCTCGATCACCTTGTTGCCCAGACGCTCGCCGTTCGGGATGATGATCTGCGCGCTGGTGGCGCGTTCGGAAACGGTCTGGCCGGCCATCTCGTTATAGCGGTTGAGGCGGGCCTTGCCCTTGGCCTGCCGCGCCTTGGCACCAGAGCGGATCCACTCCAGTTCCTTTTCCAGCGCCTTCTGCTTGGTCTTGTCCTCACGCGCCTCTTGCGCCATGCGCTTGGCCTTCTGGTCCAGCCAGGCGGAATAGTTGCCTTCGTAGGGAATGCCCCGGCCGCGGTCGAGTTCGAGGATCCAGCCGGTGATGTCGTCCAGGAAATAGCGGTCGTGGGTGACGATCAGGATGGTGCCCTTGTAATTGATCAGGTGCTTTTGCAGCCAGGCGATCGATTCCGCGTCGAGGTGGTTGGTCGGTTCGTCCAGAAGCAGCATGTCGGGCTTTTCAAGCAAGAGCTTGCACAGCGCGATGCGGCGGCGTTCGCCCCCCGACAGCGTGGTCACGTCGGCATCGTCGGGCGGGCAGCGCAGCGCGTCCATCGCGACGCCCACGGTCGCCTCAAGCTCCCACAGATTGCCGGCGTCGATCTGGTCCTGCAGGGCGGCCATCTCGTCGGCGGTCTCGTCCGAGTAGTTCATCGCCAGTTCGTTGTAGCGTTCCAGGATCTTCGTCTGCTCGGCCACGCCCAGCATGACGTTTTCCTTGGCGGTCAGGGCCGGGTCGAGGTACGGCTCTTGCGCCAGGTAGCCGACCTTGGCACCCTTGGCGGCCCAGGCCTCGCCTTTGAAGTCCTTGTCCATCCCGGCCATGATCTTCAAGAGCGTGGACTTGCCCGCGCCGTTGACGCCGACGACGCCGATCTTCACGCCGGGCAGGAAGTTCAGGTGGATGTTTTCAAAGCAGGTCTTGCCGCCCGGGTAGGTCTTGGAGACGTTCTCCATGTGATAGACGTATTGATAGCTGGCCATGACGCGCTCCATTCGGGGGTTGGCGCGTATGTAGCGATGATGGCGCGGCGCTGCAACGGTCAGAGGCGCTTCAGGAACCAGTCGGTTGCGGGGAAGACCCTGGTGAAGGGCTCGGTCGGCGTCCATCCGGACGTGCGGTACAACGCGAGGGCTTCGGTCAGGGCGTTGTTGGTGTCGAGACGGAGGTGATTGAGACCGGCCGCGCGGGCAAAGGCCTCGACCTCGGCCATCAGGCGGCGGGCCAGGCCCTGACCACGGGCCTTTGGGGCGACCCAGAGGCGCTTGACCTCACCAAGGCCGGGTTCGACCGTTTTCAACGAGACGCAACCGAGGACAGTGCCGCCGTCGCGGGCGATGAGGAAGATGCCCCGCGGCGGGCGGAAGGCGTCGGCCTCGGGGTCGGGATCGGGGACGTGGGTGGCATCTATGCCGGGGATACGCTCGGCCAGAAGTGCGAAATAGGCGCGAAGGCACGTCTTCGCGGCAGACGACTCCGGGTCCTCGTGCGAGATGGAGACGGGTGGGGGCATCGGTCGGGCCCTGGGTTGGCCCGGAAAGTCTAAGACGGGGTGCGCGCCAGGGCAAGCGAGGGTTGACGTCCGGCCGGGCTGCGGCAAGGTGGGCGCGGAAGGGCTGGGTGGTGGGCGGATGCGGCAGGGGTTTCCCTTGGCAACCAAGGGCATGGTCATCGGCCTGCTCGGCGGATCCTTCGATCCGGCCCATGAGGGGCATGCGCACATCACGCGCGAGGCGTTGAAGCGGATGGGCCTGGATCAGGTCTGGTGGCTGGTGACGCCCGCGAACCCGCTGAAGCCGCGCCAGCCCGCGCCGATGGCGGACCGGCTGGCGCGGGCGCAAGCGGTGATGCGGCACCCGCGGGTGAAGATCACGGCGCTGGAGGCGGTGCTGGGGACTCGCGCCACGGCGGACACCATTGACCGGCTGCGGGCGATCTATCCCGGCGTCACCTTCGTCTGGCTGATGGGAGCGGACAACCTGGTGCAGTTCCACCGCTGGGGCCGCTGGCGCGATATCCTGCGGTCGGTCGCGGTGGGGGTGCTGGCGCGGCCGGGTTCGGGCGTGGCGGCCCGGCTGTCGGTCGCGGCGCGGGCGTTCCGGGTGCATCAGGTGGACCGGGGCGAGCCCTTGCGCGGGCGACGACCGCCGGTCTGGTCCTTTGTGAACCTGCCGATGAACGACGCCTCCTCGACCAAGATCCGGGCACGGGGCGGCTGGACGTCGGGACGCTAGCGGCGGCTTCCTGATCCGGGCCCTCGTCACAGGGTCTGCTCACGCAAGCGCGATCTGCGGTCAGCAGGTCGGGCTGGTGGAATCGCCAGGGATGCGGCTATCACCATTCCAAACGGAGGGCATGATGCGGATTTCGCGACGGATGGTGCTGGCCGGGCTTCTGGTCGGGGCGGCCTTCCCGGCAGTGGCCGAGGTGATCGAGACATCGCCCCGTCCGGTGCCGCGCGGGGGCAGGGCCTCGGGCGGGGTGGCCTCGGGCGGGGTGGCATCAGGGCCGCTGGATGCCTCGGAGCTGATCCAGGCTGCCAAGCTGGGCGGGGCGGTCGCCTATGTGCTGATGGATGCGCGCACGGGTGATCTGCTGGAAGCACGCGAGCCGGACCTGCCCCTGCCGCCGGCCAGCGTGGCCAAGGCCGTGACCGCGCTTTACGCGCTGGAAAAGCTGGGGGCCGGGTACCGGTTCCAGACGCGGGTGCTGGCAACGGGGCCGGTGGCGCAGGGCGTGGTGCAGGGCGACGTCGTCCTGGTGGGGGGCGGGGACCCGACCTTGCAGACCGACCAGCTGGGCGACCTGGTCCAGCGGCTGGCCAAGGCCGGGTTGCGCGGCGCGACGGGGCGGTTTCTGTACTGGGACGGCGCGCTGCCGCGGCTGGACGGGATAGCGCAGGACCAGCCCGACCACGTGGGCTACAATGCCGCCATTGCGGGCCTGAGCCTGAATTTCAACCGCGTGCATTTCGAATGGAAGCGGGTTTCGGGCGACTGGCAGACGACAGTCGATGCGCGGGGCGAACGCTTCGCGCCGCAGGTCGGCATGGTTCGCGTCGCGGTGGCGCAGCGTGAGGCGCCCCTGTTCACCTATGGCCGGGGCCGGGTCGAGGAATGGACGGTCGCCTCGAGTGCCCTGGGCAAGGGGGGAAGCCGCTGGCTGCCGGTGCGCGATCCCGGCGCTTACGCGGCCGAGGTGTTCCGCACCTTGGCCCGGGCGCAGGGCATCCGGCTGGAGGCCGGCGAGCGGGTGGCCAGGGCCCCGCAGGGCGACGAGATCGGCCGCGTGGAAAGCGACCCCCTGCCCGAGATGCTGCGCGACATGCTGCGCTTTTCGACCAACCTGACGGCGGAATGCATCGGGCTGACCGCATCCGGCGCACCGGGGCTGGAGGCCTCGGGCCGGGCGATGTCGGACTGGGTGCGGGCGACCTTCGGGGTCAGCTTCGACCTGCGCGACCATTCCGGGCTGGGTGGCTCCTCGCGGGTCACGGCGGCCGGGATGGCGAAGGTCCTGGTGCAGGCCGGGCGCGAGGGGCGCGGGCTGCAGCAGATCCTGCGCAACGTCGGCATGAAGGACGACAAGGGCAAGGTGATCGAGGGCCATCCGGTCAAGGTGCTGGCAAAGTCGGGGACGCTGAACTTCGTCTCGGGTCTGGCCGGGCATATCGTCCCTGCTGGCGGGCGCGAGCTGGTCTTCGCGGTCTTTACCGGCGACCCCGAGCGTCGCGATGCGGTGCCGGTGGCGCAGCGGGAAGACCCCGAGGGCGGCAAGGCCTGGACCAGGCGCGCAAGGCGGTTGCAGGGGCAACTGATCAACCGCTGGGCCGGACTTTACGCCTGATCGGCCGGACGAACGGTTCCATTGCTGCAAATCCGGACCGGCCTTGCGGGTGGCGGCGCTAGAACCGCGTTGCCCGGCACGCGGCGGCAGCGCGTCCGGGATCACGCCCTGCCAGCAGGTCTGACACGATCCGCGCGGTCACGGGGGCCATCGTCACCCCCAGATGGCCATGCCCGAAGGCAAGGATCACCTCGTCCCCTGCCGCCGAGGGACCGATGACCGGCAGGCTGTCCGGCAGCGAGGGGCGAAAGCCCATCCACTCACGGTCCGGCGGCCCGAGGTCGGGAAAGAAGGCCCGCGCCCCTTCGACCAGCTTCGCAACCCGGTGCGGTGAGGGCGGCAGGCGTAGCCCGCCAAGCTCGACCGTGCCAGCAACGCGCAAGCGGCCCGCCATCGGGCAGAAGTAGAAGCCCCGCGTGGTGGGGCAGGAGGGGCGCGACAAGAGCGGCTCGGCCATGTCCCACTCGACATGGTAGCCGCGCTCGGTGTCCAGCGGGATGCGGTCGCCCGCCTGCGCCGCAAGCGACCGCGAATGCGCCCCGGCGGCGATCACGACGCGGCGGGCATGCAGGTGCAGGCCCCCGTCCTTGCCGCCACCTTCGATCACCACGCCATCCGGTCGCCGCTCCAGCCGCTCGGCCCGGGCGGGGATGTGGCGGGCCTTCTCCTGCACGGCAGCAGCGACAAGGCCCATCATCCGCCCCGGATCATCCAGAAAGGTCGCCCCGGTGAAAAAGGCTGCCCCGCCAAGGCCTTGCGGCAGGTTCGGCTCCAGCTCGGCCAGCCGGTCGGGGCCAAGAAGGTCCACCTCCACCCCCAGGGCGCGGCGGCGGTCAAGTCCGGTCCAGGCCTGGGTAAAGGCTTGCGGGGTCTCGTAAAGATAAAGGCAGCCGCGCCGTTGCAGGATGCCCGCGCCCTGAACGCGAAGGGCAAGATCGTCCCACATCTCGGCCGCGCCGTTCAGCAGCAAGGCGATGCCGCGGGCGTTGCGCTCGGCCTGGGCCGGCAGGGACTGCCAGAGGAACCGCAACAGCCAGGGGGCCAGGGACGGCAGCGCCCGGTGGCGGATGGCCAGCGGCGAGGTCTTCGACAGCAGCAGCGAGGGCAGCGACCGCAGCACGTCGGGCGTGCCGACCGGGCTGGTGGCATAGCCGGCGATGGTCCCGGCATTGCCGTAGCTTGCGCCCATGCCGGGCTGGCCGGGATCGACCAGGACCACTTCGCGGCCCTGGTCGATCAGCTCCAGCGCGATGGTCAGCCCCACCACGCCCGCGCCGATCACGGCGATCTCGGTCGTCTCGCGCAACGTCATCCGCTGGCGCACCCTGACGTAGGGTGGGCAATATTGCCCACCCTACAAACAGGCCTCAAACAGCGCGCGGGTGTTCTTCCTGGTCATCTTCACCGGGTTGCCGCCGCAGGACGGATCCTCCAGCGCCATCTTGGTCAGCATGTCCAGGTCGGGGTCCTTGACGCCCAGCTTGGTCAGGGTCTTGGGGATATCCAGCGTCTCGCGCAGGTCGAGGATGCGCTGGGTGAACCCCTTGTAGCCGCCCTTGATCCCGCAATAGGCCGCCGCACTGGCCAGCCGGTCCTTCACGGCCTTGCGGTTGAAGTCCAGCACCATCGGCATGACGACGGCGTTCGTGGTGCCGTGATGGGTGTTGTAGACCGCCCCGATCGGGTGGGAAAGCGCGTGGATCGCCCCCAGCCCTTTCTGGAACGCCACCGCCCCCATCGCCGCCGCGCTCATCATGTGCGCGCGGGCGTCAAGGTCGCCGGGGTCGGCATAGACCTTGGCCAAGTTCTCGAACACCAGCCGCATGCCTTCCAGTGCGATGCCCTGGCTCATCGGGTGGTAGAAGGGGCTGGAGAACGCCTCCAGGCAATGCGCCAGCGCGTCCATCCCGGTGCCTGCGGTGATGAACTTCGGCATCCCCGTGGTCAGGCCCGGGTCACAGATCGTGACCTTCGGCATGAGAGCGGGGTGGAAGATGATCTTCTTCTTGTGCGTTTCACTGTTCGTCAGCACCCCCGCCCGGCCCACTTCCGACCCGGTTCCGGCGGTCGTCGGCACCGCGATGATCGGCGCGATCTTCGAGGCGTCCGCCCTGGTGTACCAGTCGTCGATATCCTCCAGCTGCCAGACCTTCAGCTTGGCGGGCTGATGCGCCATCAGCGCGATCATCTTGCCAAGGTCCAGCGCCGAGCCGCCGCCAAAGCAGATCACCCCGTCGTGGCCCCCCGCCTTGTAGACTTCGATCCCGGCGGCCATGTTGATCTCGTTGGGGTTCGGGTCCACGTCGGAAAAGACTGCGCGGCCAAGGCCCCCGGCCTCCAGCACGTCCAGCGCGTTTGCGGTGATCGGCAGGCTGGCAAGGGCCTTGTCGGTGACGAGAAGCGGCTTCGTCAGGCCGATGGACTTGGCGTGATCGGCCAGCTCCGCGATGCGGCCGACGCCGAACTTGATCGCGGTGGGGTAGGACCAGTTGCGGTTGGGAACGGAGTGGGTCATTTCGGGGCCTTCTTCAGGTGATAGGATTTCGGCCGGGTCACCGAATGGAACCCGAGGTAGGACAGCGACGTGCCGCGCCCGGTGTCCTTGACCCCGGTCCAGGTCAGCGCCGGGTCCAGGTAGTCGGCCCGGTTCATGAACACGGTCCCCGTCTCCACCTGCGCGCCCAGGGCGGCGGCGGTGTCGTAGTCTTCGGTCCAGATGCTGGCGGTCAGGCCATAGGGGCTGTCGTTCATCAGGGCGATGGCCTCGGCGTCGGACTTCACCGGCATGATGCCGACCACGGGGCCGAAGGATTCCTCCCGCATCACCCGCATCGAATGGTCGACGTCGATCAGGATCTGCGGGGCCAGATAGGCGCCCCCGTCATCGGCAAACTTCTTCGGGTCAAGGAGAGGCTTTGCCCCCCTGGCAATCGCCTCGGCCGTCTGGTCGCGCACCACCTGAGCGAACCGCCTGTGCGCCATCGGGCCAAGCGTGGTCGCGGCGTCGAAGGGGTTGCCCAGCTTCAGCTGGCCGACCCAGGCGACCGACTTTTCCACGAAGCTGTCGAACAGGGATTCGTGGACGTAGATCCGTTCGATCCCGCAGCAGCACTGGCCGGCATTGTACATCGCCCCGTCCATCAGCACGTCCACGGCCAGGTCGAGGTTGGCATCGGCGCGGACATAGCCGGGGTCCTTGCCGCCAAGTTCGAGGCCCAGCGGCGTGAAGGTGCCAGCGGCAGCGCGTTCAATCGCCTGCCCGCCACCGACCGACCCGGTGAAGTTGACAAACCCAAAGCTGCGCGCGGCGATCAGGCCTTCGGTCGTCGCGTGGTCAAGGACGACGTTCTGGAACACATCCTCGGGGATGCCCGCGGCGTGGAAGGCCTCGGCCAGCCGTTCGCCCACCAAGAGGGTTTGCGATGCGTGCTTCAGGACCACGCTGTTCCCGGCGATCAGCGCGGGGACCAGGGTGTTGATCGTGGTCAGGTACGGGTAGTTCCAGGGTGCTACGATGAAGACGACGCCGACAGGTTCGCGGGCGAGATAGCGGCGGAAGGCGGCAGAATCCTCCACCATCTCGGGCGCAAGCGTCCTGGCGGCGATGCCGGCCATATACTCGGTGCGCGCATTCACCCCGCCGAATTCGCCGCCGTAACGGGTCGGGCGGCCCATCTGCCAGGCGAGTTCCTCGACCACGACCTCGGTCATGCTGTTCAGCTTGGCGACCGCGGCCTTGACCAGCGCGATGCGGTCCTCAAGCGGCCGGGCGGCCCAGGGCTTCTGCGCGGCTTTGGCACGGGCGACGACCGCCTCGGCCGCAGTCTGCGACAGGGGCATCCGTTCGGCGTAGACGCTGCCGTCGACGGGGGAAATCAGTTGGATCGGTTTCATTTTCGTCCTCGTAGGGTGCGCATTCATGGCGCACCGTTCGGTGGGGAAGGTGCGCCATGAATGCGCACCCTACAATTACGCGCGTTCCAGCAGCCGTTCGCGTTCGAAATCCGTGACGACGCGGTCGGTCTCGGAGATCTCCCACTGGGCGGCGTGGTGGTAATGGTCGATCACGTCATCGCCAAAGGCCTGCCGCAGCATCTGCGAGCCGTGCATCAGCGTGGCCGCCTCGCGCAGGGTATGCGGGATTTCGCGGATGCCCTTGGCGGAATACATGTCGCCGCGCATTTCCGGCTCCAGCGCCAGCTGCTTCTCGATCCCGTCCAGACCCGCCGCCAGAAGCGCCGCGCAGGCCAGATAGGGGTTCACGTCAGACCCCGGAATCCGGCACTCCACCCGCACGGCCTTGGTCCCGGTGCCGCAGACCCGGAAGCCCGCAGTGCGGTTGTCCGCACTCCACACCGCTTTCGTCGGCGCGAACATCCCCACGGTGAACCGCTTGTAGCTGTTCACGTAAGGCGCCAGGAACGCGGTGATCTCGCGCGCGTGGTGCAGCTGGCCCGCCAGGTAGTGCTTCATCAGGTCCGACATGCCGTGCCCGTCCGCCTTGTCGGCGAAGCTGGCCTTGCCATCCTTCGACCACAGCGACTGGTGGATATGGCTGGACGATCCCGCGCGGCGGTGGTCGTATTTCGCCATGAAAGTCACCGACTTGCCCTTGGACCAGGCAATTTCCTTGATCGCGTTCTTGATGATGACGTGGTTGTCGGCGGTGTCCAGCGCGTCCGAATAGCGGTAGTTAATCTCTTCCTGACCGGCGTCCGCCTCGCCCTTGGAATTCTCGACCGGGATGCCCGCGCCATAAAGCCCGTTGCGGACCGCGCGCATCACGTCCTCTTCCTTGGTGGTCTGGAAGATGTGGTAATCCTCGTTATAGCCGCCCACGGTCCGCAGGGCATTGAGGCCCCCGTCGCGCAGGTTCTCGTAAGAGTTCTCGAAGAGGTAGAACTCCAGCTCGGTCGCCATCATCGGCTCGAACCCCAGCGCGCGGGCGCGGGCGACCTGGGCCTTCAGGATCGACCGGGGCGCATGGGGGACGTCGGCGTGGGTGGCATGGTCCTGGGTGTCGCCAAGCACCAGCGCGGTGCCCGGCAGCCAGGGCAGGCGGCGCAGGGTGGCAAGGTCGGGCTTCAGCGTGTAGTCGCCATAGCCGGTTTCCCAGTTCGAGGACTTGTAGCCCTGCACTGTGGTCATTTCCATGTCCACGGCCAGAAGGTAGTTGCAGCAGTGGGTCTCCTCCCAGCCGCCATCGACGAAGAACTGCGCGTGAAAGCGCTTGCCCATCAGGCGGCCCTGCATGTCGATGCCGGCCACCACAACGGTGTCGATTTCGCCGGATTTCACGGCCGCCTTCAGAGCTTCAAGGGTCAGATTGCCTGGCATGTGGTGCCTCTTTCAGATGTCGGAGTGGGGAAGGGGCCGCAGCCCCGGTGCAGCGAGGGCGACAACGCCCCCGGCCCCGCCGAACTCGGGCTTGCGCGGCCAGCACGGGCTTTGCGCGATGTCTTGCGGCTCGGACCGCATCCTGTCACCCTCCCCAGGTCGCACGGCCCCGGCATACGAACTGCGGCCCGCGAATTTGATCAATTAATCACTGCTCAGGAGGTTTCTGCAACCCCTGTGTTCCGGGGCCGACGCGCGCCCATCGCGGCGTTGAAGACCACGCCCGCCAGAAGCACCCCGCCGCCGATCAGCGTGTTCCGGCTTGCCGTCTCGCCCAGGGCCAGCCAGACCCAGATCGGGCCCAGCAGCACCTCGACCAGCGACAGCAATGTCAGTTCGGCGGCAGGCACCACACGGCTGCCCAGGGTGAACAGCACCATGCCCATCGCAACGACGAAGAAGCCGATGGCGAAGGCGACGGCCATGTCCTGCGGCAGGGCGGGGATCGGCTCGCCCCGGAAGATCAGCACGCCAGCCGCAAAGAGCGACGAGAAGATGCTGCCCAGGAAGGCCACCGGCATCATGTCGCCGACCCGGCCCCAGCGCAGCGCGACCGAGAAGATGCCGAAGCCCACGGCCGAAAGCAGGGCTGCGATGTTGCCGGCAAAGGCTCCGGTCTGCAGCCCGTCGCTGACCATCAGGTACATGCCGAAAATCGCGATGGCGATGGCGACCCAGGTGCTTGGCCGCACCGCCTCGCGCAGGATCAGCCAGCCAAGCACGGCCGCCACGAAGGGCGAGGCGGCGAACAGCAGGACGGCATTGGCGACCGTGGTGGTCTGGAAGGCATAGATGGCGCCGGCGAAGGCCAGGACGAGGCCAAGGCCCCCGGCGATCCCGGCCAGCCCCACGGCCCGAAGTGCCGCCAGGGGTCGCCCGCTTGAGGTCCACCACATGAAGCCCAGCAGGACCGGGATCATCCCGACCGAGCGCCAGAACAGGATCTGCCAGACCGAGGCGGCCTCGATCTGCCGCAGGCCAAGGCCCATCAGCGACCAGATCGCCCCTGCTGCCAGGCAAAGTGCCACGCCCGTTCCATACCGCATGCCATGCCCCCTTGGTGCCCCTTGCTGGCATGGGTCGGGACGGACGGCTGTCCCGTTCGCGACCTGTTGCGCACCGGGACGGCTCCTCGCTTCCTTCGGTCGCTCGTCGCTGGCCCCGCGAGGAGCGACCGAAGGAAGCGAGGAGCCGCCGTCAGTAGCCCCGCGCGCGGTCGACCAGGTGCAGGAACGGCTCGCCGGCCTCGCCACGCCGGATGTTCTCGGCGATGACGCGCGAAGAGGTCAGCGCGCGGGTGTCGGCGGCGATGTGGGGGGTGACGGTGACATGGGGGTGGGTCCAGTAGCGGTGGTCCTGCGGCAGGGGTTCGACCCGGAAGACGTCCAGCGTGGCGTGGCCGACTTGCCCGGCGTCGAGCGCCGCAAGCAGCGCGTCGTCGTCGATCAGGGCGCCTCGTCCGGGGTTCAGGATCACGGCACCTCTGGGCAGGAGGGCGAGAGTATCGGTGTTGAGCAGGTTCTCGGTCTGGGGCGTTTTGGGCAGCAGGGTGACCAGGATCTGCGCGGTGGACAGCGCCAGGCGCAGCCCGTGGTCGCCGTGCAACTGGCCGGGTTTCTCGGTGCGGCTCCACCCCGTGACCGGGAAATTCAGCGCGCGCAGGGCAACCGCGCAGGCGGACCCCAGGGCGCCCATCCCCAGGATCGTCACGGGGCGTTCGCGGGCCAGCGGCGGGCAGGTCGGGTCCCAGACATGGCCGGGGTTCACGATGTGTCGGTCCATCCCGAGGTGGTGGCGAAGGGTATGGCCCAGGACCCATTCCACCATCCCCTCGGTCAGGCCGGGGTCTACCATCCGGGTCAGGGGTTGGGTCAGCGTCGGGTTGCCCACGATCTTCTCGACCCCGGCCCAGAGGTTCAGGACGGCCTTGGTCCGGGTATAGGGGGTAAAGTCCTGCAGGGGCGAGGCGGGGGCATAGACGATGTAATCGACCTCGGACGGGTCGGCCTCGGCCACGATGCGGGCGTCGATGCCGGCCTCGGCGATCGCGGCGGGCAGGGTGTCGCGGTATTCGGGCCAGAGGGCGGGGGCGGCGAAAAGGATCAGGGGCATGGCGGCTTTCGGTAGGTCCACGGTGGGCGGATTTCGCGGGTGCGGGATTTCAACAGGTTGGGCCTGCGCCTTTGGGCTTTGTCAAGGTTGTCCAGCGCGCTTGCGACGGGCGGTGCGCCGGACCTCAACGGAGTTCCGGTCCGGTTTCCCTGAAAGATGTCCCTTGCTGCCCCGCCTCCGCCGCCAGCGCAAAGTCTGGCGCGACGGACAAGGCGCATCTAGCGCGGCCGGTGCACATGAGCGCTTTGCACCAGGCCAAAGCCCACCAGAAGCACCATCATCGCCGAGCCGCCGTAGCTGAGCAGCGGCAAGGGCACACCCACGACGGGGGCCATGCCCATGACCATCGACAGGTTCACCGCGATGTAGAAGAAGAAGTTCGCGACCACGCCAATGATCAGCAGCGCGGAAAAGCGGTCGCGGTTCTGCCAGGCGGCGACCAGGCAGAAGCCGATGATCAGCGCGTAAAGCACCAGAAGCGAGAAGGCGCCGACAAAGCCGAATTCCTCGGCCAGGGTGGTGAAGATGAAGTCGGTGTGCTTTTCCGGCAGGAAGTTCAGCCGCGACTGGGTGCCCTGCATGAAGCCCTTGCCACCCCACCCGCCCGAGCCGAGCGCGATCTTCGCCTGGATGATGTTGTAGCCCGCGCCCAGCGGATCGGCGCCGGGGTCGAGGAAGGTGTCGATGCGGCGGTACTGGTAGTCGTGCAGAAACTGCCAGGGCGTGCCGCGGGTCAGGAAGACCCCGGCGATGGTGCCGATGCCCAGCGAAAGGACGCCGGCGAAATACCACAGCGACACTCCAGCCACGAACATCACGGTGGCCCCGGCCAGAAGCAGCATCAGCGCAGTGCCAAGGTTCGGCTGCAGCAGGACCAGAACCGTCGGCGCCACGATCATCAGCACGGGGATCAGCACGTACAGCGGCTGCGAGACCCGCTTGGGGTCAAGCCAGTCGTAATAGGCGGCCAGCAGCATCACCAGGGTGAACTTCATCATCTCGGAGGGCTGGAGCCGGATGAACCCGAGGTCGATCCAGCGCTGCGCGCCCATGCCGACGTCGCCGAAGAATTCGACGAAGAGAAGCAGCACGAGGGCCACCAGATAGGCGAGGCCGGACATCGACCGCCAGAACCAGATCGGGATCATCGCCACGATGAACATCAGCACCATTCCGGCCCCGAAACGCTCCATCTGCGGGCGCGCCCAGAGGTCGAGGTTCCCGCCCGCGATGGAATACAGCATCAGGAACCCGACCGAGGCGACGGCGACGATCAGCACCACCAGCGGCCAGTTCAGGTACAGCACCTTGCGAAAGCCGGTGGGCGCATACTTGACGCGGTATTCCAGGAAACTCATCGCCGCCCCTTACGTTTCGGTCCGGGCCGGGGGTTGCCCGGTCACCGGATCGCGCAGGGGAAGCTCTTTCAGCATGGTCTCGATCCGACCGCGCTGGCTGGACGGATAGGCCTCCAGCGAGGGCAGCCCGTCCGACAGCGCCCGCAGGATCACGTCGCGCGCGATGGGTGCCGCTGCGGTGGACCCGCCGCCGCCATGTTCCACCACGACAGAGATGGCATAGCGCGGGGTCTCGTAAGGGGCATAGCCCACGAACAGGGCGTGGTCGCGGCGGTTCCAGGGCAGGTCCTCGTTGTCGATCACCCCGGACTCGCGTTCGGCCTTCGAGATGTTGCGCACCTGGCTGGTCCCGGTCTTGCCGGCGAAGACCTTGGTCGGATCGACGACGCGGCTGGACTTCGCGGTGCCGCGTTCGCCGTTCACCACCTCGTACATGCCCTTGCGGATGGCGGCGAGGGATTCGGACGAGATGTCCAGCGGCGGCGCGTCCGGGATCGGCAACTCCTTGTCGCGGATCATGCGGACAAGGCGCGGCGACACCGCGCGGCCACTGGCGAGCCGGGCGGTCATCACGGCCAGTTGCAGCGGCGAGCTCAGCACGTAGCCCTGGCCGATCGAGGCATTGATCGTGTCGCCGATCCTCCAGTCCTGCTGGTGGCGTTCCAGCTTCCACTGCTTGTCCGGCATGATGCCGTCGGTGATTGCCGACATCGGGAGGTCGTAGCGTTGCCCCAGACCCAGCTTGCGGCCCATTTCGGCGATCTTGTCGATGCCGACCTTCTGGGCGATGTCGTAATAATAGACGTCGCAGCTTTCCGACAGGCTGCTTTCCAGCTGCACGGTGCCATGCCCGGGGCGCTTCCAGCAGTGAAAGCGGCGACCGCCGAAGTCGATATGCCCGGGGCAGAAGACCTTGGTGTCGACCGTGGCGACCCCGGCTTCCAGTGCTGCCAGCGCGGTGACCATCTTGAAGGTCGACCCCGGAGGATAGGCGCCCGACACGGTCTTGTTCGCCAGGGGCCGGTGGTCGTTCTCCATCAGGCTGTTGTAATCCGTGTGGCTGATCCCGCGCACGAAGAGGTTCGGGTCGAACGACGGGGCCGAGACGCAGCAGACGATGTCGCCGTTGGTCACGTCCATCACCACGACGGCCGCACTTTCCTCGCCCAGGCGCACTTGGGCAAAGTTCTGCAGGTCGGCGTCGATGGTCAGGCGGATGTCGGTGCCGGGGTCGCCTTCCTGGCGCCCCAGCTCGCGCATGACGCGGCCGGCCGAGTTCACCTCGATCCGCTTGGTCCCGGCTTCGCCGCGCAGGGTGTCCTCCATCCACCTCTCGACGCCGATCTTGCCGATCTGGAACTTGGGGATCTTCAGCAGAGGGTCGGGGGCGTCCAGCTCTTCCAGGTCCCTGTCGCTGACCGGGCCGACATAGCCGACGACATGGGCAAAATCGTGATCCAGCGGATAGCGGCGGGACTGGCCGACCTCGGGCACGACGCCGGGCAGGGCCGGGGCGTTCACCGCGACCTTCGAGAAGTCGTCCCAGCTCAGCCGCTCGGCCACCGTCACCGGGACGAAGGCAGAGAGCGCGTTCACCTCCTGGACGGTCCGGGACATTTCCTCGGCGGTCATCGGGATGATGGTCGCAAGCCGGCGCAGGACCAGATCGACATCCCCCGCCGCCTCACGCGTGATGACGACGCGGTAGTTCTGTTCGTTCCCGGCGATCACCTTGCCGTTGCGGTCCTGGATCAGCCCGCGCACCGGGGGGATCAGCCGGATGTTGATTCGGTTTTCCTCGGCCAGAAGCTTGAACTGGTCGGCCTGGTCGACCTGAAGATAGCGCATCCGGACGCCCAGCACGGCGACCATCGCCGCCATCGCACCGCCCAGCATCAGGCTGCGGCGGTTCAGCGTGCGGTTGCTCTCCTCGGTATCGCGAGCCGTGCGTCTCACAGGCGTCTCCCGAAATTGTCCACTTCGCCGGTCGCGGGCTTGCGCAGGTCCAGGGCCAGGTGCGACAGGCCCACGACCACCGGGTAGACCGCGATCGACCACAGGACCTGCACGATGGCAAAGCCGAACGGGGCTTGCGGTACAAAGGTGATGCCCAGGGTCAGCCGGTAGGTCAACATCATGCCCAGCATCACGCCCGAGACAAGCAGCCATTCGACCACGAAGCTCAACTCTCGGGTCAGCGCGATGCGCCCGCGCAAGAACTCGGTCGCCAGAACCGCGATGGCGGTCCAGAGGCCGGGCGGCCGCATCAGGATCAGGTCCTCGGCCAGGATGACGACCAGGATCAGCGGCATCGGCAGGAAGTCGGGCCGTCGCACGATCCAGGCCATGATGACGCACAGCAGGATGTCGGGGCCGGGCAAGGCACCGGGCGCATTGCCCAGCGGCAGCAGGCGGATGAACAGCAAAAGCAGCGCGATCAGCACGAACAGGCTGCGGAAGATCAGTTGCTCCTGGCGCCAGAAGTCACCCATCGGCGGCCTCCGACGCGGGGCCCTCGGCGGCGCCGCTGCCGGCATCCTCGACATTGCCGCCTTCGGTCCGGGCAGGTGGCGCGCCGGCTGCGGCCTCGGCGGCCCCGGCCGAGGTGTCGGGCAGCGGCGCCGACGCTGGTGGGGCGATCAGGCTGCCAGGATCGGTGATCGGCTCCAGGTCGTGACTGCGCAGGACACGCAGGAACTCCAGCCGCTGATAGTCGGCCGCCAGCACCACGCGCAGCCGCTTGTCGGTGCCAAGGGCGACCTGTCCGACCAGGAGACCCGCCGGGAAGACCTCGCCATCGCCGGACGTCACCACGCGGTCGCCGGGGCGGACCTCGTCGGTGTCCTCGATGAACTCCAGCGGCGGCAGGGGCGAGTTGTCGCCGGACAGCAGCGCCTTCTGCCCCGAAGGCTGGATGGTGACAGGGATGCGGCTGTTGCTGTCGGTGACCAGGATCACCCGGGAGGTCCGCTGGCCCACACCCGAGATGCGGCCCACCAGCCCGATCCCGTCCATCGTCGCCCAGCCGTCGCGGATGCCGTCCCGCGCCCCGACGTTCAGCAGGACGGATTGGCGGAAGGGCGAGCCGCTGTCGGCCATCACGACGCCAGTGACATGGGTCAGCTTGGGGTCAAGGCGCACGTTGTTCAGGTCCAGAAGGCGCGCGTTCTTCTGTTCAAGCTGAAGTGCGGCCTCTTTCCAGGCCTTCATCTGCTGCAGCTCGCGCTTCAGTTCCTGGTTCTGTTCGTAGATGCGGGTATAGGACTGGAAGTCGTCGACCATGCCCGCGACCATCGTGATCGGGCGCATGGCCCAGTCGAAGTTCGGCACCACCGTGTCGATGATCGCCGCGCGAAACCGTTCCACGCGCGGGGAATCGATGCGCCAGACCAGGAAGATCACCAGCAGGAACAGCACCGCGATCCAGACCAGAAGTCGGCGCAGCGGGCGCGAGTATTCCTCGGGGGCGGTGCGGTTCTTGGCCACGGGGCTTCAGCCTTCCTTCGCCGTCAGGCCTGCGGGTCGCTTCAGGTGCTTCAGGTATCGTAGTCGATCACATGCCGAAGCTGCTTTTCATATTCCAGCGCCTTCCCGGTGCCCAGGGCAACACAATTCAGTGACTCGTTGGCCACGCTGATCGAAAGCCCGGTCTGTTCGCGCAAGGACAGGTCCAGCTCGCCCAGCAACGCCCCGCCTCCGGTCAGCATCACGCCCCGGTCGACGATATCCGCCGCCAGGTCCGGAGGCGTGGCTTCCAGGGCCTGCATCACCGCATCGCAGATCTGCTGGACGGGTTCGGCCAGCGCTTCCGCGACCTGGGCCTGGTTGATCTCGGTTTCCTTCGGCACGCCGTTCAGAAGGTCTCGGCCCCGGATGGTCATGCTGGACCCGCGCCCGTCGTCGGGCATCCGCGCCGTGCCGATCGAGGTCTTGATCCGTTCGGCCGTCGATTCCCCGATCAGCAGGTTCTGGTGGCGGCGCAGGTAGCTTACGATGGCTTCGTCCATCCGGTCACCGCCGACGCGGACCGAGCGGGCGTAGACGATATCCCCCAGCGACAGGACCGCGACCTCGGTGGTGCCGCCGCCGATGTCGACGACCATGTTGCCTGTGGGTTCGGTGATCGGCATCCCGGCCCCGATGGCCGCCGCGATGGGCTCGGCGATCAGGCCCGCGCGCTTGGCCCCGGCCGACAGCACCGACTGCCGGATGGCGCGCTTTTCCACCGGCGTCGCGCCGTGCGGCACGCAGACGATGATCTTTGGCTTGCTGATGGTGGACCGCTTGTGCACCTTGCGGATGAAATGCTTGATCATCTCTTCCGCCGCCTCGAAGTCGGCGATCACCCCGTCGCGCATCGGGCGGATCGCCGAGATGGTGCCGGGGGTGCGGCCGAGCATCAGCTTGGCATCCTCACCCACGGCCAGGACCTGCTTCTTCCCGTCCTTGATGTGATAGGCCACGACCGATGGCTCGTTCAGCACGATGCCCTTGCCGCGGATGTAGACCAGGGTATTCGCAGTTCCGAGGTCGATCGCCATGTCCGACGAGAACAGGCTTGGGAAGAAAGCCATGTGCAGTCCTTCAACAACAGAGAACGCCCCGACTCGGGGGTACCGACGGGGCGCCTTCTTATAAGGGCATGGGCCGTCCGAGTGAAAGCCCCGCAGGCCGCTATCCGCGCACTTCCGCGTGCTTGCAGGAATACGATCTTTGATAGTCGCTTGCGAGTGTGTTTCGCGGCTTTCTTGCACTTATCCGATATGTCAGCCTGTGACGCGGAATGGACAGGGGGGGCGCGATGGGAAAAGCGGTCGGGCGCGTGGCGCTGGTCACGGGGGCGGGAAGCCCTGGGGGAATCGGCTTTGCCATCGCCCGGGCGCTGGTGGCAGGCGGCGCGCGGGTGGCGATCACGGCCACCTCGGCGCGCATCCACGACCGCGCGACCGGGCTTGGCTGCCTGTCGCACATCGCCGACCTGACCGATCCGGCGCAGGTGGCCGAACTGGTGCGGACGGTCGAGACCAGGCTTGGCCCGGTCGAGATCCTGGTGAACAACGCGGGCATGGTCCAGACCGGCAAGGCGGTCGAGGACGCGCGGCTGGCCGAGATCGACGATGCCGCATGGGCGCATCACCTGGCGCTGAACCTGAACACCACCTTCCACTGTTGCCGCGAAGTGCTGCCGGGGATGGCCGCGCGGGGCTTTGGCCGGATCGTCAACATCGCCTCGGTCACGGGGCCGCTGGTCACTTTCGCCGGGACAGCCGGGTATTCCACCGCAAAGGCCGCCGTCGTCGGGCTGACCCGATCCATCGCCCTGGAATACGGGGCGCAGGGCGTGACCTGCAACGCGGTCCTGCCGGGGTGGATCGCCACCGAAAGCCAGACCGAAGCCGAGGCTCGGGCGGGCCTGGCCACGCCTTTGGGACGGTCCGGCACGGCGGATGAAGTCGCGGCCTGCGCGGCCTTCCTTGCCTCGGACGCGGCGTCCTATGTCACCGGCGCGATGCTGGTTGTGGATGGCGGCAATGTGCTGCAAGACATGAAAGGATGAGCATTCCCTCCTTCCTTCCCGGCGTTCCGGCCGAAGCCGTGCTGGCCGCCCTGACCCGCGCGCCGGGCAGCGAGCTGGCCTCGGGCAAGTTCGACAGCCCCGAATCCTCGGCGGCGCTGGCGGTGAACGCCTTCGGCTGGTTTCTGGACCGGCCCCGGTCCCTGCCGCCCTTGCCCGGCGTGCCGATGGGCCTGCCGCAGACCGTCGCGGTCGAAGCCGAGCTGCGCTTTCCCTGGAGCGGCGGGCGGCACCCCTGGCTTGACGCCTGGTCACCACGGCGACCACGCTGGTCGGCATCGAAGCCAAGCGCTACGAGCCGTTTCGCCCGGCCAAGGCCAGCAGCTTTTCCGAAGCCTTCGACAGCCGCGACTGGGGTCCGGGCATGGCGCGCTACACCGCGCTGCGGCTGGCGCTGACCGAAGGGCGGCAAAGCTATCGCTGCCTCGATGCGGTGCAGCTGGTCAAGCACGCCCATGCGCTGCGGACGCAAGGCGTGAAGCGCAATCTCGGCGCGGTGCTGGTCTACCTTCATGCCGCCCCCGCGACCTGGGCCAATGGCAAGCCGGTCCTGCCCGAGGCCATCGCCCGCCACGACGCCGAAATCGCCGATTTCGCCCGTGCCGTGAAAGGCGACGATGTGACCTTTGTTGCCCTGCGCTGGGCGGACCTGCTGGCAGATTGGGCCAGGGTTCCCGCGCTGAGCGCCCATGCCGCTGCGGTCAGCGCGCGCTTCGGACCGCTTCAGCCCTGAGCGAGCGCCGTGGTCGGGCGGCAGGCACAGGACGTCTGGGCCCCGGAATTCGTCCTGCGCGCCAACACCCGATCCCGCAGTGCCTCGCGCTCCAGACCCATGTCTGCCAGCATCCGGTCGCTGACGTGCTTCAGTTTGGCCAGGTCTCCCTGGGCCTGCCACCAGTCTTTCACGCGGTTCAGCATGTTGGTCTCCTGTCCTTGAGGCCCCCTTTTGCCACAGGCGGCTTTCTGCGATAATCAGACAGTATCGGAATAGGCTTTGAAGAGAGGCTAAGAAATGCGGCCCGGCGACTACGCGGAACTGCGGGCCTTTGCCGCCGTGGTGCGGCACGGCAGCTTTACCCGCGCGGCGGCGCATCTTGGGGTGTCGCCCTCGGCCCTGTCCCAGACGATCCGCGCGCTGGAGGACCGGCTGGGCCAGCGCCTGTTGAACCGGACGACCCGCAGCGTGGCCCCAAGCGCGGCGGGGCAGGCGCTGGCAGAACGGCTGCTGCCGGTGCTGGATGATCTGGCTGGGGTGCTGGACACCGCCTTCGCGGCGGCGGGTACGGTTGCGGGACCGCTGCGCCTTGACGTGGTCCGGGTGGCGATCCCGCATCTTGCGCGGCTGGTGCCGGGGTTTCTGGCGCGCTACCCGCGGGTGCGGCTGGAGGTCGCCTCGAACGACGCGCTGATCGACATCGAGGCCCTGGGCTTCGACGCGGGGGTCAGGCTGGCCGAAAGGCTGGAGGGCGACATGATCGCCGTGCCCTTCGGCGGCGATCTGCGGATGATCTGCGTGGCCGCCCCGGACTATCTGGCCCGGCATCCCGCGCCCTTGCATCCGCGCGACCTGGGCGGCCACGCCTGCATGGTCACGCTCACCCCCTCGACCGGCTCGCCCTACCGCTGGGAGTTCGAGAAGGACGGCGAGGCGCTGCGGATCGCCGTGGACGGGCCGCTGGTGTCGCGCGATTCCGAGTTGCGGGTGGCCGCGACAGTGGCGGGGGTGGGGATCGGCTTCTTCTTCGAGGACGAAGTGCGCGATTTGCTGGCTGCGGGTCGGCTGGTTCAGGTTCTGGCCGACTGGACCCCGGCCTTCCCAGGGGCCTACCTCTACTTTCCCAGCCGCCGCAATCCCGCGCCGCCCTTGCGGGCCTTCGTGGATTACGTCAGGGAAATCGGGCGTGGACAGACCTTTCAGGACGGTTGATGCCCACGCGATATGTTTTTTCAACCAATTGTTTGCCCGAAATGTCCACCGTGGACACCTCGGGCCTTTTTCACTCGCCGTGGTAGCTGACGGTCTTCACATCCTCGCCCGGCGCGGTCTTCTGCCGGCGGATGATCAGGCGGTTCAGCGCGTTGATGTAGGCGCGGGTCGAGGCGACGATCGTGTCGGTATCGGCCGAGGACCCGGTGACGATCCGGCCGTCCTCCTCCAGCCGCACCGAAACGGTCGCCTGCGCGTCGGTGCCTTCCGTCACCGCATGAACCTGGTAGACCTGCAGCCGCGCCTTGTGCGGGAAAAGCATCTTCACGCACATGAAGGCGGCATCCACCGGCCCGTCGCCGGTCGCGTCGATGTGGTGGTCCTTGCCGTCGATGGCCAGCACCATCTCGGCCTCTTGCGGACCTTCGGTGCCGCAGACGACCCGCAGCTTCTTGAGCTGGAGGTATTCGTAGGCATCGTTGGTCTGCTCGTCGGTAACCAGCGCGATCAGGTCGTCGTCGTAGACCTCCTTCTTGCGGTCGGCCAGCGCCTTGAAACGGACGAAGACGTCGTTCAGCTGGTTGTCGGCCAGCTCGAACCCGAGGTCCTTCAGCTTGGACCGCAGCGCCGCGCGGCCGGAATGCTTGCCCATCGTCAGGTTCTTCTGGGTCAGGCCGATATCCTCGGGCCGCATGATCTCGAAGGTGGCGACGTTCTTCAGCACCCCGTCCTGATGGATGCCGCTTTCGTGCAGGAAGGCGTTCTTGCCGACGATGGCCTTGTTGAACTGGACCGGAAAGCCGGAAACCTGGCTGACGCGGCGGCTCAGGTTCATGATCTTGGTCGTGTCGATGCCGGTGCGGAACGGCAGGATGTCGTTGCGGACCCGCATCGCCATCACCACCTCTTCCAGCGCCGTATTCCCCGCCCGTTCGCCCAGGCCGTTGATCGTGCATTCGATCTGGCGGGCCCCCGCCTCCACCGCCGCGAGGGCATTGGCGGTCGCCATGCCGAGGTCGTTGTGGCAGTGGGTGGCGAAGACGATCTCGTCGGCGCCCGGCACCCGCTCCAGCAGCATGCGGATGATCTTCGCCGATTCCATCGGGTAGGTGTAGCCCACGGTGTCGGGGATGTTGATCGTCGTCGCCCCGGCCTTGATCGCGATTTCGACCACGCGGGCCAGGTAGTCGGGTTCGGTCCGGGTCGCGTCCATCGGCGACCACTGGACGTTGTCGCACAGGTTCCGCGCGTGGGTCACCGTTTCGTGGATCCGCTCGGCCATCTGGTCCATGTCCAGGTTCGGGATCGCGCGGTGGAGGGGGGAGGTACCGATGAAGGTGTGGATCCGGGGGGAGCGGGCGTGTTTCACAGCCTCCCAGCAGCGGTCGATGTCCTTGAAATTCGCGCGGGCGAGGCCGCAGATGGTGCTGTTTTTCGCCCGCTTCGAGATTTCCGAGACGGCGGCGAAGTCGCCTTCCGAGGCGATGGGGAAGCCGGCCTCGATGATGTCGACGCCCATCTCGTCGAGGAGGCCGGCGATCTCCAGCTTTTCCTCGTGGGTCATGGTCGCGCCGGGCGATTGCTCGCCGTCGCGCAGGGTGGTGTCGAAGATGACGACTTTGTCTTGGGTCATGGTGGGGGTCCTCTTAGCTTGCCCGACTGGAGTGCTTGGGGGCGCTGGTCACCTCTGAGCGGTCGCGCCCGGGGGCACGCTCAGAGGCGGCTAAGAAGCAGAAGACCACGGGGAAGCGCGAGGCGCGGTGCTGCCCCGACGGAGTGGATATGATGGCCCCTGGTCATGGGGGGCGACTATACGGGGGAAATCGGGGAAGGGAAGGGGGTTTCTTGGGGGTGGGGGCCGCAAGGGACGCCGGGAGGGTGTCCACGGTGGATGGGCGGTGGTAAGGGGTTGATTTGGCTATGTAATTGGTGTGGACGGTAAGGGTTTGTTAAGGGGGTGGTTGATGGGGAGTGCCCATGGATATCTATCCCTGCTGGCGTTGGGCCAAAAGCAGCATACTTCGAAACAAATCAAAGTCTTCGAAGCACTCACCGGAAGAGCCCCGGTTCATTAGGGTCATATAAGTCGCAACTGAGCGGGCTTGACAGTTGATCGATTTCTCCGGGTTGAACTCGATATCTGTATAGCCGTAAAAATCAACGTTCTTTGCAATCCAATCTACGTGCGGCTGGATAGATCGAATGTAAAGCCAATCATAAAAGGCATTCTTTGGCTCTGTCGGATAGTTTCGCCCTTCAAAGCGAAACGCGACAACTTCCCCCTTGGCGTTAAGACGAATGTGCTTCTTCGCACCATATGGGTCTAGGCCGTGTTGACAAAAGGGATTCACAGGGCGGGCTGATCGTGATTCAAGCTGGTATCTGCGATGGAGACCAGCTTGGCACGAGACCTGATGTCGGACGAGGAATGGGCCTTTCACGAGCGCTTC
>Ga0208609_100057_pt1 | contig 63101 bp, 67 predicted proteins | sample SubbioR11_8A_Apr_FD_184813 | JGI IMG/M metagenome (GOLD analysis project Ga0208609, IMG submission 184813) | Serpentinite rock and fluid subsurface biosphere microbial communities from McLaughlin Reserve, California, USA - CR11_8A_Apr (SPAdes) | ecosystem: Environmental > Terrestrial > Deep...
ATGAGCGAACCCCCTGCCCTGCCCCTATCAGGCGCCGCGCCGGGCGCCGCACCTGGCGCCAAACCGGGCGCCGCGCCTGGCGCCGCACCGGGCGCCACGACTGGAGACAGTCTGCCCGGCGTCCTTTATGCGCTGACGGCCTATCTGCTGTGGGGCTTCCTGCCTTTGTACATGAAGGCGCTGGCGCATGTTCCGCCGGTCGAGGTCATCGCGCATCGCGTGGTCTGGTCCCTGCCCATCGCGCTGGCGGTGCTGCTGTGGCTGGGGCGAACCGGGGACCTGAAGGCTGCGCTGAAAAGCCCGCGGATGCTGGGGATGGGCGCGCTGACGGCGGCGCTGATTTCGGTGAACTGGGGCATCTATGTCTGGGCCATCGGCTCGGGCCATGCGCTGGATGCGGCGCTGGGGTACTACATCAACCCCTTGTTCTCGATCTTCCTCGGCGCGGTCCTGTTGGGGGAACGGATGGGCCGAACGCAGATGGCGGCGATTGCGCTGGCCGTCGTGGCCGTCGGCATCCTGACCTGGGAGGCCGGGCGGCTGCCGGTGGTCGCGCTGGGCCTGACGCTGACCTGGGGATGCTACGCCTATCTGAAGCGGCGGCTGCCGATCGGGCCGAACCAGGGCTTCACGCTGGAGGTCCTGATCCTGCTGATCCCGGCACTGGCCTGCATCGGCTGGCTGCAGGCACGGGGGACGGGGCATTTCCTGCAAGGGGTGGCCTGGGACAACGTCCTGTTGCTGGGCTGCGGGATCATCACGGCGGTGCCGCTGATGTTCTATGCCAACGGGGCCAAGCGGCTGACCTTGTCGACCATCGCGATCATGCAGTACATCGCGCCGACGATGATCTTCCTGACCGCTGTCTTCGTTTTCGGCGAGCCGTTCAGCGGGGTGAAGCTTCTGGCCTTTTCCCTGATCTGGGCGGCGCTGGTGATCTATTCCCTGCCGCTTCTGGCCGGCAGGCTGCGCCCAAGGGGCTTGCGGCCCGGAGTCAGGGTCGGCTGATCTGACCGCCCCCGACCAGGGCCGGGGCGCCCGTCGTGTCGGGGCCGGAGGTCGCCATCTTGCGCAGCACGCGGACGGCAAGGAAGGCGAAGGCCTGCGCTTCCAGCATGTCGCCGTCCAGGCCCACTGCTTCGACCGGGTCGATCTGGACCGGGATGCGGCGGCGCAGCTCGGCCATCAGCGTCGGATTGTTGCGCCCGCCGCCCGTCACCAGGATGCGGGTCACCGGGGCCGGAAAATGGATCTGCGCGGCGGCGACGGCGGCGGCGGCCACGGCGGTCAGGGTGGCGGCGGCGTCTGCGTCCGACAGCATCTCCAGCCGGTCGAGCAGGCCGTGAAAGTCGTTGCGGTCCAGCGACTTCGGCGGCAGCGTGTCGAACCAGGGGTCCTTCAGGACCGAGGCGACAAAGGCTTCGTCCACTTCGCCGCGGGCCGCAAGAGCACCGCCGGCGTCATGGCTTTCGCCCAGGCGTTCGCGCATCAGGTCGTTGAGGGGCGCGTTGGCCGGGCCGGTGTCGAACGCCAGCAGCGCGCCAGGGCTTTCGGGGCCTGGAGCGGTCGGGTCGATCCAGGTCAGGTTGCCGACGCCGCCCAGGTTGAGGAAGGCCAGCGGCTGGGTCGCGCCGATATGGCGGGCCAGCGCGTAGTGGTAGAACGGGGCCAGCGGCGCCCCCTGCCCGCCGATGGTGACGTCCGAGGTGCGGAAATCCCAGACCGTCGGCAGACCCAGAAGCTGCGCCAGAAGCGCGCCGTTGCCGCACTGGTGGGTGCCGCGGCCCTTCGGATCATGCGCAAGGGTCTGGCCGTGAAAGCCCAGCACCTCGGCCCCCGAGAAGCGGACAAGGACCTCGGCATGGGCGGTTTCCACCACTTCGGCGGCCGCCTCGACCGCCGGGTCGCCGGGCCACTGGCCAAGGGCTGCGCGGAGGATTTCCTGTTCCTGGGGAGTATAGGGGCGATAGGCGGCGGGACCGAAGGCAAAGATCGCATGGCCATCGGTCTTGATCATCGCAGCGTCGACGCCGTCCAGCGAGGTGCCGGACATCGCCCCAAGCGCCCACAAAGCCCCGTCCTTCCGCATCTTCCCTTGGCACCTTCACGCAGATATACCGCGACCCATCCTAGACCGAGGCGGCCATGAACTACCATCCGAAATCTGACTTCATGCGCGTGATGTTCGAGCGCGGCTTTGTTGCCGATTGCACGGATTATCAGGCGCTTGATGAGGCATTGGTGAAGAATGTGGTGCCGGCCTACATCGGTTACGATGCCACGGCGCCGTCGCTGCACGTCGGTCACCTGATGAACATCATGGTGCTGCGCTGGCTGCAGAAGACGGGGCACAAGCCGATCACGCTGATGGGCGGGGGCACGACCAAGGTCGGCGATCCCAGTTTCCGCAGCGAGGAGCGGCCGCTGCTGACACCGGAAGCGATCGACCGGAACATCGAGGGGCTGAAGCAGGTCTTTGCGCGGTACCTGTCCTATGGCGACGGGCCGACCGACGCGATCATGCTGAACAACGCCGAATGGCTGGATCAGCTCAACTACCTGGACTTCCTGCGCGACATCGGACGGCATTTTTCCGTCAACCGGATGCTGAGCTTCGAAAGCGTGAAGTCGCGCCTGGACCGCGAGCAATCGCTGTCGTTCCTCGAGTTCAACTACATGATCCTGCAGGCCTATGATTTCCTTGAGATCCACCGTCGCTATGGCTGCCTGCTGCAGATGGGCGGGTCGGACCAGTGGGGCAACATCATCAACGGGATCGACCTGACCCGCCGGGTGATCGACCAGGAGATCTTCGGCCTGACGACTCCGCTGCTGACGACCAGCGACGGGCGCAAGATGGGGAAATCGGCGTCCGGGGCGGTCTGGCTGAACGGCGACATGCTGAGCCCCTACGAGTTCTGGCAGTTCTGGCGCAACACGACGGATGCGGATGTGGGCCGGTTCCTGAAGATCTTCACCGAACTGCCGGTCGAGGAATGCGACCGGCTGGGCACCCTGGGCGGCTCCGAGATCAACCAGGCCAAGATCCTGCTGGCAAACCTGGCAACCACGCTGCTGCACGGGGCCGAGGCGGCGGCGGCGGCGGAAGCCACGGCGCGGGAAGTGTTCGAGAAGGGCGGGATCGGGGACGACCTGCCCACCGTGACGCTGGAGGCCGGGGAACTGGCCGAGGGTGTGGGCATCGTGCAGCTGTTCGTGAAGGCGGGCCTCGCGGCCAGCGGCAAGGATGCGAAACGGCTGATCCAGGAGGGCGGCGCCAAGGTGAACGACGAGATCGTCACCGATACCGCCCTGCGCTATGGGGCAAGCCATCTGGTCGAGCCGATGAAGCTGACCGCGGGCAAGAAGCGTCACGCGCTGGTCGTGCTGGGCTAAGCACAGAGTGGACGTAGGGTGGGCGATATCGCCCACCCTACCGATGTCATTGCTGAACCGAGACCTTGGCCATCACGTCCGGGGTGGCGGGCGGCTCGCCGCGCTGGATCGCGTCGACGACCTCCATCCCCGAGACGACGTTGCCGACGACGGTGTACTGGCCATCAAGGAAGCTGCCGTCGCCGAACATGATGAAGAACTGGCTGTTCGCGCTGTTCGGGTCATTGGAGCGGGCCATGCCGACGACACCGCGCTGGAAGCTGAGGTCGTTGGTGAACTCGGCCGGGAGGTCGGGTTTGGACGAGCCTCCCATGCCGGCCATGCTGAGATCGCCACCCGCCTTGCCATTCGAGACGTCGCCGGTCTGGGCCATGAAGCCGTCGATGACGCGGTGGAAGACCACGTTGTCGTAGGCGCCTTCGGAGGCCAGAGCGGTGATCTGGGCCACGTGCTGCGGCGCGACGTCGGGCAGAAGGTCGATGACCACGGTGCCATTGGCCGCACCTGCGACCTCGATCACCAGGTTCGGGCCGGGGCCGTCGGTGGCCTGGGCCTGCGCCGGGCTGGTCTGGCTGATGCCATACCCCACGACGACAGCAAGACCGGCGACAAAGAGGCCGCCTGCGATGACGCGATCAACCCTGGACATCGGCAGCCACCCTGACAGTGATCATGCGGTCGGGGTTCGCCGGAGGCTCGCCCTTGGCGATCTTGTCGACATGGTCCATCCCCGCGATCACCCGGCCATAGACCGTGTACTGGTTGTTCAGGAAATGGTTGTCCTTGAAGTTGATGAAGAACTGGCTGTTGGCCGAATTCGGGTTCTGCGAGCGCGCGGCCCCCAGCGTGCCCCGGTCATGCGGCAGCTTGGAGAATTCGGCCGGCAGGTCGGGATACTTCGAGCCACCCGTGCCCGCGCGGCGCGGGTTGTAGCCGGGGCTTTCCATGTTGGCGTTTTCCACATCGCCGGTCTGGGCCATGAAGCCGTCGATCACGCGGTGGAAGGCCACGTTGTCATAGGCCTTGTCGCGGGCGAGCTGCTTCATGCGCTCGGCATGTTTCGGCGCCACGTCGGCGAGAAGTTCGATCACCACTTCGCCATCCTTCAGCGTCAGGATGATGGTGTTTTCGGGGTCCTTGATGTCGGCCATCGGTGCCTCTTGCGGTTTCAATCGGGCGTGACCGTAATGGGGGCATCCGCCCAAGGGAAGCGCAAACAGCGCTAAGCGGTTGACGGGAGCGTGATCCCCGCGCCAAAAGCGGGCAGGCCCCTTCAGATGGAGAACGCGATGCCCTGGAAAACCCTGGACGACTTGGACCTTGCGGGCAAGACGGCGCTGGTGCGGGTCGACATCAACGTGCCGATGGAAGCGGGCCGCGTCACCGACATGACCCGGATCGACAAGATCAAGCCGACGGTCGAGGCGATCATCGCCAAGGGCGGCAAGGTGATCCTGCTGGCACACTTTGACCGGCCGAAGGGCAAGGTCGTCCCGGAGATGAGCCTTTCCCATGTCGTCGACGCGCTGGCCGCGTCGCTGGGGCGGAAGGTCGTCTTCGGCGCGGATTGCGTGGGCGACGTGGCGTCGGCGGCGATTGCCGGGGCGGGCGCGGGCGAGGTCGTGCTGCTGGAGAACACGCGCTTTCATCCGGGCGAGGAAAAGAACGATCCCGCGCTTGCAGCGCAGCTGGCGAAGCTGGGCGATGTGTATGTCAATGACGCCTTCTCGGCGGCGCACCGGGCGCATGCCTCGACCGAGGGGTTGGCGCGGCTGCTGCCCGCGGCGGCGGGGCGGCTGATGGAGGCGGAGCTGCGCGCGCTGGAAGCGGCGTTGGGCAGCCCGCAGCGGCCGGTGGTGGCGGTGGTGGGAGGGGCCAAGGTCTCGACCAAGATCGAGCTTCTGGCGAATCTGGTCACCCGGGTCGACCATCTGGTGATCGGCGGCGGGATGGCGAACACCTTCCTGGTGGCCGAGGGAATCGAGGTCGGCAAATCTCTGGCGGAGCGCGAGATGGCGGAAACCGCGCGCGAGATCCGGCACCGGGCGCAGAAGGCGGGCTGCCAGATCCATCTGCCGGTCGACGTGGTCATCGCGCGCGAGTTCAAGGCCGGGGCGGAAAGCCAGACGGTCGACGTGCTGAAATGCCCGCCTGACGCGATGATCCTGGATGCAGGGCCGAAGACGGTGGCGGAATTGGCGGGGGTGTTCGCCTCGGCCAGGACCCTGATCTGGAACGGGCCTCTGGGCGCTTTCGAGATCGAACCCTTCGATGCCGCGACCAATGCGGCGGCGCGGGTGGCGGCGCGGCTGACCCGCGAGGGCAAGCTGATCTCGGTTGCCGGGGGCGGCGACACCGTGGCGGCGCTGAATGCGGCGGGGGCGGCGGAAGACTTCACGTTCATCTCGACCGCGGGCGGGGCCTTCCTGGAGTGGATGGAAGGCAAGGACCTGCCGGGCGTTCGGGCGCTGATGGGTTGAGTGGGCCTGGCATCAAGGCTATGCCTGCACTGAAATCTGGGAGACGGACATGACCAACGCGAAGATGACCGAACAGGTGCGGAGCGGCCGGGGCTTTATCGCGGCCCTGGACCAGTCGGGCGGATCGACCCCCAAGGCCTTGAAGCTGTACGGGATTTCCGAGGGTGAATACCAGGGCGAAGAGCAGATGTTCGACCTGATCCACGCGATGCGGGCGCGGATCATCAAGTCGCCGGCCTTCAGCGGCGACAAGGTGGTGGGGGCGATCCTGTTCGAGCAGACGATGGACCGCACCATCGACGGGATTCCGACGGCGACCTACCTGTGGGAAAAGCGCGGCGTGGTGCCGTTCCTGAAGATCGACAAGGGGTTGGAGGCCGAAGCGGACGGCGTGCAGCTGATGAAACCGATCCCGGGGCTGGACGCGCTTTTGGACCGGGCCGCGAAGGCGGGGATCTTCGGGACCAAGGAGCGGTCGGTGATCAACGCGGCGAATGCCAAGGGGATTGCAGCCGCGGTGGCACAGCAGTTCGAGCTGGGCCGTCAGGTCGCGGCGCATGGGCTGATGCCGATCCTGGAGCCGGAAGTGACGATCTCGATCGCCGACAAGGTCGAGGCCGAGGCGATCCTTCAGGAGGAAATCCTGAAGCATCTGGAAGGGCTTGAGGGCCAGGTGATGCTGAAGCTTTCCCTGCCGACGATCCCGGATTTCTACCAGCCGCTGGTCAGGCATCCGAAGGTGCTGAAGGTCGTCGCCCTGTCGGGCGGGCACTCGCGGAGCAAGGCGAACGAGATCCTGGCCCAGAACCACGGGATCATCGCCAGCTTCAGCCGGGCACTGTCGGAAGGGCTGTCCGCGCAGCAGTCGGAGCCTGAGTTCGACCGGGTGCTGCAAGACGCGGTGGACGGGATCTACGCCGCCTCGATCACCTGAGGGGGTGGCCGGGGGCGTCCTGCCCCCGGTTTCCGCTCAAGTCTTTGGGCGGGATGCATTTTCAGGATTCACAAGCGATTCGCGTTGTGGCATGGTTCGGCCAGGCCCCCGACAGAGGGGCCGGAGAAGGGCGCATGTCGGCAGTTCACACGCAAAGAGGGTTCGGCGGGCTGGTCTATCTGGCCTTCGTCGGCACGCTTGGGGTCTATTTCACCTTTGCCGCCGTGCAGGGCGACTACGGGATGTTTGCCCGGGTTGCCATCAACGCCGAGGCCGAAGTGCTGACCGCTGAACGCGACCGTCTGCAGGCCGAACTGGCAAAGATGCAGAACCTGACCAACCGGCTGTCGGATGACTTTCTGGACATTGACCTGCTGGACCAGCAGATCCGGGACGTGCTGGGCTATATGCGCAGCGACGAGATCGCGATCCGCTGAGGCTTTGGTCGGCGCCACAGCGCGTCGGTGATGATCTTCCCCTTCGACATCCGCCATTCGGCCCTGCGCGCTGCGCATGGGTGCCATGTCGCCGGGCGAAGCTGTGGCCACCAGAATCCCTTTGACCCAATAATCACCGATGCCTTATAGATGGTTTAACACTAAACTATTTTCTGCAGCTGCAAACTGTCTGGGAGGAACCCGATGGCGAAGAGGCCTGATGCGAAACCGAACGTCTCGAAGGACGACCTGCTGAAATACTACCGCGAGATGCTGTTGATCCGCCGGTTCGAGGAAAAGGCGGGCCAGCTCTACGGCATGGGCCTGATCGGCGGGTTCTGCCATCTGTACATCGGCCAGGAAGCCGTGGTCGTCGGCCTTGAGGCTGCGACCAAGGCAGGCGACAAGCGGATCACCAGCTACCGCGACCACGGCCACATGCTGGCCTGCGGGATGGACCCGAAGGGCGTCATGGCCGAGCTGACGGGGCGCATCGGCGGCTATTCCAAGGGCAAGGGCGGCTCGATGCACATGTTCTCGAAAGAGAAACATTTCTACGGCGGGCACGGGATTGTCGGCGCTCAGGTGCCGCTGGGGGCGGGCCTGGCTTTCGCGGACAAGTACCTGGGCAATGACAACGTGACCTTCACCTATTTCGGTGACGGTGCCGCGAACCAGGGTCAGGTCTACGAGACCTACAACATGGCCGAGCTGTGGCAGTTGCCGGTGATCTTCGTCATCGAAAACAACGGCTACGCGATGGGAACATCCGTCAAGCGGTCGACCAAGTCGACGACCTACTACGGCCGCGGGCTGGCTTACGGCATTCCGGGCGAACAGGTCGACGGGATGGACGTGCTGGCGGTCAAGGCCGCGGGCGAGAAGGCGGTGGCGCACTGCCGGGCGGGCAAGGGGCCGTACATTCTGGAAATGATGACCTATCGCTACCGGGGGCACTCGATGTCGGACCCGGCCAAGTACCGCACGCGCGAAGAGGTCGAGAAGATCAAGACCGAAAAGGACTGTATCGAGCATGTGCGCGATCTGCTGACCCAAGGGGGCTTGGCCAGCGATGACGAGCTGAAGGCCATCGACAAGGAGATCAAGGCGATTGTGAACGAGAGTGCGGAATTCGCCAAGGAAAGCCCGGAGCCGGACCTGTCCGAGCTTTGGACGGATATCACGGTCTGAGGGGGAAAGATCATGGCAACTGAAGTACTCATGCCCGCGCTGTCCCCGACGATGGAGGAAGGCACGCTGGCCAAATGGCTGGTGAAGGAAGGCGATACGGTCAAGTCGGGGCAGATCCTGGCCGAGATCGAGACCGACAAGGCCACGATGGAATTCGAGGCGGTCGATGAAGGGGTGGTGGGCCGCATCCTGGTGGCCGAGGGCACGGCGGGGGTGAAGGTGAACACGCCCATCGCGGTGCTGGTCGAGGCGGGCGAGACGGTGTCGGACGCCCCTGCCCCGGCGGCGGTGGCGGCGGTTGCGGTGGCGACGGAGGTTCCGGTTGCGTCTCCGGCAGTGGCGGCGGCTCCGGTGGCGGCGCCTGTGGCCGCGAAGGGTTGGCCACATTCGGACCTGCCCGAGGGGCCGACGAAGACGATGACGGTGCGCGAGGCCCTGCGCGAGGCGATGGCCGAAGAGATGCGGGCCGACCCGACGGTGTTCCTGATGGGGGAAGAGGTCGGCGAGTATCAGGGGGCCTACAAGATCAGCCAGGGCCTGCTGGACGAATTCGGGCCGCGCCGGGTGGTGGACACGCCGATCACCGAGATTGGTTTTGCCGGGATCGGGGTCGGTGCCTCATGGGGCGGGCTGAAGCCGATCGTCGAGTTCATGACCTTCAACTTCTCGATGCAGGCGATGGACCACATCATCAACTCGGCCGCCAAGACGCTGTACATGTCGGGCGGCCAGATGGGCAGCCCGATGGTGTTCCGCGGGCCGAACGGCGCTGCGGCGCGGGTGGGCGCGCAGCACAGCCAGGACTTCGCGGCCTGGTATGCGGCGATTCCGGGGATGCGGGTCTGCATGCCCTATTCGGCGGCGGACGCGAAGGGTCTGTTGAAGACGGCGATCCGCGACCCGAACCCGGTGATCTTCCTGGAAAACGAGATCCTGTACGGGCGGTCCTTCGAAGTGCCGGTGGACCCGGAGTTCACCGTGCCGTTCGGCAAGGCCTCGATCATGCGCGGCGGGTCGGATGTGACGATTGTCTCGTTCGGGATCGGCGTGGCGCATGCGCTGGCCGCGGCGGAGACGCTGGCGGGCGAAGGGATCAGCGCCGAGGTGGTGAACCTGCGCACCCTGCGGCCCATCGATTATGACACGGTGCTGGCGAGCGTGATGAAGACCAACCGCTGTGTGACAGTCGAGGAAGGCTTTCCGGTGGGGTCGATCGGCGACCACATCGCCAGCACGATCATGCAGAAGGCCTTCGACTACCTGGACGCCCCGGTCATCACCTGCACGGGCAAGGACGTGCCGATGCCCTATGCGGCCAACCTGGAAAAGTTCGCCCTGATCACGCCCGCCGAGGTCGTGACCGCCGTCAAATCCGTCTGCTACCGGTGAGGTGAAGCCATGGCTACCGAAATTCTGATGCCCGCGCTTTCCCCGACGATGGAGGAGGGCACGCTGGCAAAGTGGCTGGTCAAGGAAGGGGATGTGGTCAAGTCGGGCCAGATCCTGGCCGAGATCGAGACCGACAAGGCGACGATGGAGTTCGAGGCGGTCGACGAAGGCACCGTCGGCAAGATCCTGATCGCGGAAGGCACGGCGGGGGTGAAGGTGAACACGCCCATCGCGGTGCTGCTGGATGACGGGGAGGATGCGGGTTCGGTCGCGGCGCCGAAGGCCGCTCCGGCTGCCTCCTCGTCCGCCACTGGCGGCTCGTCGGGCGGCTCGGCGGGCGGCTCGGCGGCACCGGCTCCGGCTCCGGCTCCGGCGCCGGCGGCAACCCCGGTCGCGGGTGGCGCAAGGGTCTTTGCCTCGCCCCTGGCGCGGCGGATTGCCAAGGAGAAGGGGCTGGACCTGGGGGCCGTGAAGGGCTCGGGTCCGCATGGGCGCATCGTGCGGGCGGATGTCGAGGGGGTGCAGCCGGGGGCGGTGAAGCCTGCGGCGGCTGCGGCGGCCCCGAAGGCGGCGGTCCCTGCCCCGGCGGCAGCTTCTGCGGGGATGCCCACGGGCATGGCGGCGGAAACCGTGCTGAAGATGTATGCGGACCGGCAGTACGAGGAAGTGCCGCTGGACGGGATGCGTCGGACCATCGCGGCGCGGCTGACCGAAGCCAAGCAGACCATCCCGCATTTCTATCTGCGCCGCGACGTGCGGCTGGACGCGCTGATGGCGTTCCGCGAGCAGCTGAACAAGCAGCTGGAGACGCGCGGGGTCAAGCTCAGCGTCAACGACTTCATCATCAAGGCTTGTGCTGCGGCGTTGCAGGCGGTGCCGAATGCCAACGCTGTCTGGGCGGGCGACCGGATGCTGCGGCTGAAGCCGTCTGACGTGGCGGTCGCGGTGGCGGTCGAGGGGGGTCTGTTCACCCCGGTGCTGCGCGATGCGGACAAGAAGTCGCTTTCGGCGCTGTCGGCCGAGATGAAGGACCTGGCGGGCCGCGCGAAGACCAGGAAGCTTGCGCCGCATGAGTATCAGGGCGGGTCCTTCGCGATCAGTAACCTGGGGATGATGGGGATCGAGAGCTTCGATGCGGTGATCAACCCGCCGCATGGGTCGATCCTGGCCATAGGTGCGGGGATCAAGCGGCCGGTGGTGCTTGCGGACGGGACGATCGGCGTGGCGACGGTCATGTCGATGACGCTGTCGGTGGATCACCGGGTGATCGACGGGGCGCTTGGGGCAGAGTTCCTGAAAGCCGTGATCGAGGCGCTGGAAAACCCGATGGTGATGCTGGCCTGAGCCGGAGGAACGGGGGGCTTCGCGCCCCCCGCACCCCCCGCGGGATATTTGCCGACAGAAAATGGGGGGCCTCGGCTTTCCCTTTTCCTAGCGGGACTTCAGTCTTTCGATGAGGGTCCAGGACCGGCGCAGGAGTGTGACCGCGGTGCCTGCGACGACGGTCCAGAGTGTGACGGTCAGGGTCCATTCGCTGGCATAGAAGGCTGCGAGGACGGTGCCGACGGTCAGGACGGCCATGCGCTGCGGTTTGGCAAGCGGGCCGGAGAAATCGGGGGGGAAGCCCTCGGCCCGGCCAAGTTCGCGGATGTAGGCGGTGGCGATGGCCAGGGCCGCGGCGAGGAGGCCGAGCTCGGGTTGGCCCGCGGCAAGGCCTGCTCCGGCGAAGAACAGGAGATCGGAGACGCGGTCCGGGGCCTCGTTCCAGAAGGGGCCGTCCTTGGCGCCGCGGCCGCCCTCGACCGCGACCATGCCGTCGATCAGGTTGCAGACGAGACGGGCCTGGAGGGTGGCGGCGGCGAGGAGTAGTGCCAGGAACTGGACAATGCCGCCTTGGGTGGAGACCGCGCAGAGGAAGAAGCCCGCTGCGGCGAAGCCCATCGAGGCCTGGGAAATCTGGTTCGGCGTGATCTCGCGCGACACGGCCCAGGAGGCGAGCTTTGCGGCCCAGGCCGAGTTGCGCGAGGTGAGAGGGCGGCGGTTTTCCGGCTGGCTCATGTGGTGGACCAGACCCAGCGGGTGACATGGAAGAAGATCGGCGCGGCGAAGATCACGCTGTCCAGCCGGTCCAGGAAGCCGCCATGTCCGGCGATGAGGTGGCCCCAGTCCTTGATCCCGCGGTCGCGCTTGATGGCCGACATGACAAGGCCGCCGAAGAAACCCATCAGGGTGATGAGAAGGCACATTCCGGCAGCCTCGAGCGGCGAGAACGGCGTCATCCAGTAAAGCGCGGTGCCGACGGCGGTGGCGGTCAGGGTGCCGCCGACCAGACCCTCCCAGGTCTTCGAGGGCGAGAGGCTGGGCGCGACCTTGGTCCGGCCGATCAGCTTGCCCCAGACATATTGCATGACGTCCGAAAGCTGCACGACGAAGATCAGATAGGCAATGAGGATGACGTTGCGGCCCTCGAACCCCGGGATCTGCAGGTAAAGGAGTGCCGGGACGTGGCTGGCACAGTAGACGCAGATCATCAGCGCCCATTGGGTTTCCGAGACCCGGATCAGGAAGTCCTTGGTGGAGCCGCGGAGCGAGGAGACGACGGGCAGAAGGAGGAAGGCATAGACCGGGATGAAGATCGAATACATCCCGTACCAGTCCGACGCCAGGAAAGCATATTGCAGCGGCAGGATCAGGAAGAAGCAGGCGACCAGCGACCAGTGGTCGGCACGGTTGTGGGTGGTCAAGGTGAGGAACTCACGCAGGGCGGCAAAGGAGCACAGAGCAAAGAGAAGGACGACCCCCGGCTTGCCCGCGATGAAGGCCAGGGCGAGGCAGATCACCATGACCCACCAGGCGCTGATCCGGGCGTTCAGGTTCTCGATCACCGGATTCTGGCCTGCGGGCGACAGGCGGGCGCGGAGGATCTCGCCGATGACCGACGCGAGGACAAGGATGGTGCCGACTCCGGCGAGAAGCCAGAGGAGATGCGGGGAGGTCATGCCGGGGCCCTGAGCGCAAGGAGCGCCTGGGTGGCGCGGGCGAGGAAGGCATCCTTGGTCTCGCCGGGTTCGACGTGCAGGGGGGAGCCGAAGGTAAGGGTGCAGATCAGCGGGACGGGAATGACTTCACCCTTCGGCATCACGCGGTTGAGGTTGGCGATCCAGACCGGGACAAGGTCGACGCCGGCGCGGGCCTTGGCAAGGTGGTAAAGCCCGGACTTGAAGGGAAGCAGCGGGGCGTCCGAACTGTTGCGCTGGCCTTCGGGGAAAAGGATCAGCGAGGATCCCTGATCAAGCGCGGCGACCATCTGGGCCACCGGGTCCTGGGTTCGCGCATCCGGCCGGCGGTCGATCAGGACAGCGTTGAAAACCTCGCGCCCGATGAAGGCACGCAGCGGCGAGGTCAGCCAGTAGTCCAGAGCGGCGACGGGTCGGGTCTGGCGGCGCAGGGGGCTGGGCAGCGCGGTCCAGAGCAGCACGAAGTCGCCGTTCGATGAATGGTTGGCGAAGTAGACGCGCTGATGCGGCACCGGCTCGATCCCCTGCCAGATGGCGCGAGGCGCGGTCATGAAGCGCGCGAATGTCGATATCGCCTGACCAGTAACACGGGCGGCGAAGGCACGGAGAAAGGAGATCATGCCAGGCAGGCTATTCCGCCTTGAGGATCTGGTCCATCGTCAGGGCGGGCTGGGCACAACCAGCCTTACCCACCACGCGAGCGGGGACCCCGGCAACCGTTGTGTTGGGGGGAACTTCCTCAAGCACCACGGAGCCTGCTGCAATCCGCGAACAACGGCCGACACGGATGTTGCCGAGTACCTTCGCCCCGGCGCCGATCAACACTCCGTCCCCGATCTTTGGGTGTCTGTCGCCGTCTTCCTTCCCGGTCCCACCAAGAGTGACGGAGTGAAGCATCGACACGTTGTCGCCGACCACCGCCGTCTCGCCGATGACGATGGAATGGGCATGGTCAATCATGATTCCCTTGCCGACGCGGGCTGCGGGATGAATGTCGACGCCGAAAACCTCGGACACCCGCATCTGGACGAAATAGGCCAGATCGATGCGACCTGCCTGCCACAGCCAGTGACCGATGCGGTAGGCCTGGACGGCCTGGTAGCCCTTGAAGAACAGAAGCGGCTGGAGAAAGCGATGGCACGCGGGATCGCGCTCGTAGACGGCCATGAGGTCCGAGCGGGCAGCGGCACCAATCTCAGGGTCGCTGTCATAGGCCTGGTCGGCAATTTCCCTCAGGATCTGCTCGCTCATTTCGCCGGAGGCAAGCTTGAACGAGAAGCGGTACGCAAGTGCCCGCTCCAGAGTGGAATGGTGCAGAAGTCCCGAGTGGATCAGCCCGCCAAGCAGCGGCTCGTCACGAATTGCGTCAACCGCCTCTTCGCAAACCCGACGCCAAACCGGGTCGACGGCGGCAAGCTTGGATCTGCTTTCGAACATGGGCGACGTCTCCGGTTGTAGGACCTAGATACCACAACCGGATTGCCGAACGACATGCAAATCTGTGCGTCCCTTCATCAATTCTTGAAATGGATCGACATCGACGAGGTTTCTTCCTGGTGCCCATCAGGCGGGAATACTGATCTGTCGGAACGGCCCCGGCCCAAAGGCGCTCGAAACCTGCGCCACGGACATCTGGAAGGGTCCAGTCAAGGCGTCCGCACTCCGCATGGCCAACGTGTACAGAAACTGCGGTTGGTTCACCGCATATTCGGCGACAATGGCCGAGCCTTGCTGAACGCGAACCAGGTAGGCCTCGACGTCCTCGCCCAACGGGACTTCGGCTGACTGCCAGGAATCTCCGTCGATCCGGGTCCTGCGCTTCCAGGTGATGCTGACATCTCCGGCCGCAACCGTGTGGTGCAGATGCGCAACACTATAGGGCCGAAGTCCGATCCCGTCGAACGCCTCGTTCCGGAACGTGACAAGCGGATCATCAAAGCCGCGCGCGGCAACGCCCAGCCGATAGAAGCGGGCGAGTCCTCGCGAAGACAGCGGCAGATCAAGCTGAAGCAGCGCGAGATCAAGCAGGACCACCGTGCTGCCGACCGGCCAGGCGGGCGGCATGACGCCGTCGGTGCCCAGTTGCCCTCGCAAGCGGGTCGACAGGTCGTAGGTGTCGGGCGCGACCAACTGCGCGTCAGCGAACTGGAAGACTTCCCAGCGCGACCCGCTGCCATCTCCGATCGCCATGGCGTTGGCACCGTTCAGGACGGCAAGCTCGGTGGCAGAGGCCAATTCGCCCCCCGCGATCCTGACCCGAAGCGGGGCACCGCGATCCCAAAGGCCCGCGCTGTGACGCGGCAGCGCGGACTCGGTCACGCCGATCACGGCTGGCGCCGGAACCAGACGATTGACCTCATAGCCGGAGTCTTCGCTGGACGACCAGACGGCGACGGTCCCGGGCCAAGGGTCCGCCGCGACTGCCACATAGGGGGCATGTGCCACCTCTGCCCCGGTGATCAGCGGAAGGTCCAGCAGCACAGGCAGGACCGGGACCGGGGGGACGAAGGGCCTGACAGAAATCGCCTCGTCCACCTTGTCCGACGGGAGATAGACGCCCGGCTCGACGCGAACCGCTTCCAGAAGCTGTCCTTCGGCCTGTTCGACGCGATCCACCCGATAGCGGCGGCCGGAAAGCGCGACGACATCGCCCGCGCCGACCGACAAGCGCGACTTCGGCAAACCGAAGCGGACAGTGTCGCGCGCGACTCTGGCCTCGGCCAGCCAACGCTCTACCGCAGCCTGCCCCTCGCTGCGGATCAGAGCAAGCGGCAGGTCGGACTGCGAGACATTCAGCGAGTCCTCATCGGGAAAGCGAGCCTCGACAGATCTGATCTCGTAGCTGGACTGCGCATCGACGTAGTTCAGGCGGACCTGTCCCGCAGTTTCGGCGTCCGAGCTGCGCGTGGCCTCCAGACTTCCGTCCAGATCAGGCAGATCGACCAGATCTTCCTCCAGCACCTCGGCCACGACCCTTGCGTCTCGACTGCGAAAGGAAAGCAGCCCATCGCGTTCAAAGGCGTCGAAGCCATAGGTGAGCATCAGCGGCTGCAAGGACGATCGCCCAGTGGCAATGTCCGCCTGCTGATAGCCGCGGACCAGGCCGTGAAGCGCATCGGTGTTCAGCGTGTCGACGCCCGAGCGTTGGCAGATCTCGGCCACGACACCAGCAAGAGGCTGGCTTGAGACGCGCCCATTGAGCCAGTGCCCGCGGGCATAGTTGCCGCCATCACTCCAGACATCAGTCTGTCCGGGAAACTCGGGGAAAGGACGGCTGTCCCAGGCCCAGGCATAGGCGTGGTCCAGGTCGAGCATCGGCCCGCCGTAAAGCGCCGAGATCGGGTTGTTCGCAGGGTCGCCCCAGAACTTCGCAGTCGCCAGAAGGTACTGCATCTGGATAAGGTCGTCGCGACGGCCGTTGGACCAGACGGGCAAAGCGGACTCGGACGACTTCACGTCAATGAACTTGTTGGGCTGGTTCGTGCCCTTGTCGATGGCCGCACACCCGTATTCGGTGAATCGGATCGGTTTTGACCCCGGTATCCACGCCGTGGGTTGTGCGGCACGGACACCAGCAATCCGATCATGATGCAGGTTGGACCACCAGGACTTCAGATCCTTGTATCTGAAAACCCAGGGCTCTCCGAAGGCACCATCGGATATCGGCAGCCGCCGCTGCGCCAAGGCTCCCTCGGGGCTGTCATAATACCAGCCGAAGCCCTCCCCGCCGGCAAGATTGTCGATCAGATACTCGATGTTGTAGATTGATCCGTATGAGGAATCCGCGTGGGACTCGCCGTCGCGCCAGTCCGAGATCGGCATGTAGTTGTCGATGCCGATGAAATCGATTTCCGGGTCGGCCCAAAGCGGGTCGAGGTGGAAGTAGACGTTTCCGTCAGCATGATAGCCGAAGTACTCGGACCAGTCGGACGCGTAGCTGATCTTGACCTGCGGCCCCAGGATCGACCGCACGTCCGCGGCAAGTTGCTTCAGTGCCGCCACTGCGGGAAAGCTGTCTGCCGCGCCTCGGATCTGCGTCAGGCTTCGCAGTTCGGACCCGATGCAGAAGGCATCCACCCCGCCCGCAACTGCGCACAGGCGGGCATAGTGCAGGATGAAACGACGAAGGCCCCAGTCGTCTGGCCCGGTGTAGGCGATGGTTTCACCATTTACCGTGAAATCCTCCGGCTGCGCAGACCCGAAGAAGGTGGCAACTTCGGCCGCGGCTGCTGCGGTCCGGTCTGTCGTGCCGGGCCTGCCCGGAGCTTCGGCCAAAGTGATCCTGCCACGCCAGGGGAGTACCGGCTGCGTCGCAGCGTCGCTCCAGGGGTCGGGCAGCGTGTTGCCCTCGACCTGTTCCATAAGGATGAACGGGTAGAACATCACTTCCTTGCCAGCCGCGCGGATGGCGCGGATGGCTTCGATGACCGAGCCGTCCGCCGGCGTCCCGCCATAGACCGATGCCCCGTCAACCTTGGGAACTTCCAGTGCGACAGCCCGGGCAATCCCGCCCGCGCGCCAGGGCATGCCGACTCCGTCCAGGAGAGTCTGCTCGACTTTCGGTCGAACGGTGCAGCTCGAACAGCGCAGATCATCGCCGAACCACGAAACGACGAGCGAAACCGCTCCGGCGTTCGGCAGTTCTTGCGTCATTTGCTCCAGACTCGTCGCGAAGTCGGTCTTGCCAGAGGGAGAGTGCACATTGGCCGATCGGTTGCGTCCAAGCGCCTCGGCATAATGCACAGGTGTCGTGGCCAGCCCGTACTCGCCAGTCCCCGGGATCAGGGCCAACCCTCGGACGGCGCCGCCAAGCGTGTCGGTCGGGCCGATCGCCGGCCCCTGCGCGGGCCGGACGACTTCGAAGCTGAACTGCGGAACGCGGTTGCCATATGCCGACAGCTCCAGGTCCTCGATCACCACATAAGCCACACCGCGGTACGCCGGTGCCCTGTCGGCGCCCTCGAAGGCCTCGATCAACGGGTCCGGAAGCTGGGTTTCACTCCCGGGGTAGAACCGCAGGTTCAGGTCCTGCGCCGAAATCTCGTTCCCGTCCGCCCAGATCCGACCAATCCGCAGCACCTCGCCCTCGCAAAGAGCAATCGCCAGGCTGACCGAGTAGCTGTATTCGTTGACCTTCGGCTTCGGAGCGCCCTTGCCAGTCCGCCGCCGACGGACGTTTTCGGTGAACTGCGTCGCCCAGATCACCTGGCCGCCCACGCGCATCCGGCCCCAGATCTGGCCGATTGCCCCGCCCTCACCCGCTCCGGTCAGTCGAAGACGGTCGATCCGGCCGACATCCACCGGCTCCGACCCCGCCCCAAGGACGCGCTGGTCGATCGCCCGCCCAAGCGTTGCACCGATTGCCCGCCCGATCACGGCACCGGACAATCCCAACACCGTGCCGCCAAAGCCGGCACCAAGCGCGGCACCCGCGGCGGAAAGAAGCAAAGTGGCCATTCACGTGGTTCCTTCTGGAAATGCGAAACGCGCCGCGATCCGGCGCTGCCAGGGCTGCGAGAGCGAGCTCTCGACCACGCCGTGGCCCGTGTAGGAATGGATGAACTTCGGATGCGGGCCGACCTCCGACTGAAGCCCGAGATGCTTGGCGATGGCGCCCTCGCGCATGCGGAACAACAGCACGTCCCCGACGGCGGGCTCGTTCAGCGGCTTTGACACCAACCACCGGCTGGCGGCCTCGAACAGCACCTCGCGATGCTGCGGTTCGGCCCAGTCTGCCGTGTAGGCGGGCACCGGTTCCGGCTCCCCACCATAGATCGCCCGCCAGACGCCCCGAAGCAGTCCAAGGCAGTCCGTGCCGGCGCAGCGGGTGCTTGCCTGATGCAGATAGGGCGTGCCGATCCAGGCTCTGGCCTCCGCAATTGCGCGTTCAGCGGCTGTCATTCATCGCTCCCGCCGACCCGCCTTGCCCCGCCGTTCGGCCGGTCCGGGACCGGATACGAGGCCAGCCAATCTTCGCCGGGAATGTGCGGAAAACCGCGATAATTCAAGAAGTTGGCGAACTTCAGACGGCATGTGCTGGGCCGCTTGTCGCAGCCGGCCAGAATTCGGACGCTGTCTCCCGCGACGATAGGTGCGCCGATCGACTGCCACAACTCGATGCGCCGACCGCCATCCTCGTTGCGATCGATCTTGACGACACCGACAAGCCCGGCCGCCGCACCGGATTGCACTTCAAGGCGCCCGTCCTCGAACCAGTGTTCTCCAAAGCCCGAGAGGTCCGGGAACCGGAAGACCCGCCCATCCTCGACCGCCTCGACCGCACGGGCCACAAAGTAGCCTGGCAGGGCCAGATCGAACCGGCAGCGTCGGTCGCCAAGGACCGCCGAGCACCGCGAGGTATAGGCCGTGCCCTGCGGACGGTTGAGCTGGTCCGAAATCCCGCGCAACTCGGCCTTGAAGCTTCCGGCAGAGCGGGTGATCTCCCCCAAACGGCCCCGGAACTGTTCGACATGGTCTTCGGGCGACTGCCAGTTGACCAGGTAAACCCGCACCTCCGCTCCGTCGAACCGTCCTGCCGCAAGATCGGCTTCCGTGATGGCAGCGGCACTGAGCGCGCCGAAAGCCTCTGTGTTGTCGACGGAAAGCCCCGTCGTCTGGTGCAGTGACCTGGCCGTCATCCCGCTATCCGCACGGCAGGTGACACCATCGACAACAAGGTCACGGTCGTGGTCGGTGAAGCCCAGCGTCACTCCGTCGCGACGGCGAAGCGCCCAGGCCCGGCACACCGTGGTCGTCCCGATCACCAGATGCGAAAGCAGCGCCTCCTTTGTCATAGCCGGATCTCCACCACGGGAACCGTCGGAACGTCACCGGCCTGGAACGAGGCGACCGAGGTCTGGATGCTGTCGGTGTCAAAGCGGACCGGCACGTCGAACTCGAAACCTGCCGTGATGCGCGTCCCCAGGTCTGGGGCCAAGGCAAAGGTCACGTCTCCTGTTTCCGCGTTCACCGTGAACTCCAGGCCCTCGACCTTTGGATCCTCGGCGATGGCGACCAGAACTGTGCCAGGCACGGGCTTGCGGATCGGACGCGAATAGCTCTGCAAGCCGGAAACATAGGTCTTTTGCAACTGAAAGACGGTCGTCACACCATCCCCGGTGCCGATCAACTGATCCTGCGACCCAGGGGTGGCAAGCGGCGCACAGGACTTGTAGTCGGACCAGTCCTTCCAGCGGAACCCGTGCAACTGTCCTGCGCGCGCCTCGAAGAACGCGATCAGCGTTTCGACATCGTTCAGCGACCGCAACCCCACGCCGGCATCATAGCGCCGGCGGGAATGGGCCCAGGGAGTGTTCCTCTCTTCGAAACCGTTCGTCAGCGTGACGATCTCGGTCCGTCGTTCAGGACCGCCAACAGAGCCAAAGCTCAGGTTTGCCGGAAAGCGTATCTCGTGAAAGGCCATGGTGTGTCCTCAGCGATTGCGTTGACCGCGGGCAAGCGCCCGGCTGACCTGGGCGGCGACCTGGCTCTGGCTGCGCTGGAAGCCCTGGATGTCCGGGGTCGTGATGTTCATCACCACGTTGACCGCCCGCCCTCCGCCGGCCTGAACGCCCAGCCGCCCGTCCGGGCCACGGGTCAGCGGCATGATCGCTTCGGGACCGGCCTCGCCCATCAGACCCATCCCGCCCCGCATCGGAAACCCGGTCGGTGACGACACGACGCCCCCCTTGGCGAAGGGCATCACCCGGCCCTGGCTGAAGGCGCCGCCGTTGGCAAAGGGCATCCCGGCCCCCATCAGCCCGCCGACGCCCTGGGCCAGCAGCCCGCCCAGCGCCCCGGTTACCGGCTTGATCGCGATCGAATAGACCTGATCGGCGATGGTGTTCGCGACCGTCTTCAGCGCATTGTTCAGCTTCATCCCGTCGAAGATGAGGCCGTCGAACGCCTTCCGCAGACCCCCGCTGATGCCGCTCGACAGCGTGTTCACCTCGCGCCCGGTAAAGACCATCGTCTCCCGCATCCGGGCAAGCTCGCCATCGAAGGCAGCGACCATCGACACCGAAGATCCCATCTGGGCCTCAAGCGCCTTTAGCTGCTCCTGCATCGTTCCGATATCCGCCATCGCCCTCATCCTTCCTCACATCGGGGAACGCCGCGGCCAGTTCGGCCAGCCGCGCACGTGTCAGGGGCGGGACCACACCCTCCCGCCCCAGCATGATCCGCAATTCCACGGGCGTCAGACGCCAGAAAGCGGCGGGCTCAAGGCCCAATCCATGCAGGCCCGCCTGCAACAGCCCGCGCCAGTCGATCCCACTCATGGCCCGCTCATGACCCGCCCGGCGCTTCGCCCGGCAACGAGAAGGCCCGGGCCAGCAGTTCCGCCGCCGCCCGCGCCGCCTCGACCGGCCCGCCGCCGATCTCGACCCGCAGAAGATCCGCCGCCGTGCCCTGCCAGCCTCCGCCCCGCAGCCCGGCGACGATCAGCGCCAGCACATCGCGCGTGCTGAACCGCCGCTCCTCGAACCGTTGCACCAGGTCGATCAGCGACCCCGTCTCCAGCGCCTCTTCCAGTTCGGCCAAGGCGCCCAGCGTCAGCTTCGCCAGATGGCGCTGACCATCCAGCCAGATCGCCACCTCACCTGCCCAGGGGTTCGCCATCAAAGCGCCGTGAAGGTCATGGCACCGGCCGAAGCCATCGCCATCTCGTAGGTCGCCTCGTCGTTGTGGCTGCCCGCATATTCGATCGAGGTGATCTGGAACGGCCCCTCGATGATGCCGAAACTCGGGATCACCACCTGGAAATCCGGGATCTCGCCGTTGAAGAACACCTGGCGGGCGCGCTCGTCGGTGTTCTCGTCCCGAAACACGCCCGAACCCGAGATCGAGGCCGACTTGACCCCCGCGCCCGCCAGCAGCTCGCGCCACCCGCCCTGGCTTTCCAGGCTGGTGACGTCCACCGATTCCGTGTTGAAGCTGATCCTGGTCGCCCGCAGGCCCGCGATGGTGACGAACTGGCCGTCCCCGGTCTGGTCGATCTTGATCAGCAGATCCTTGCCGCTTTGCACAGCCATGTTCGCTCTCCGTGATGCGATGAAGGGTGGCGCGAGGCGCCTCCCCTCCCCCCTGTGGGGAGGGGCTGGGGGTGGGGGGCAAGCGGGTTACAGCTGAACCCTGGCCCGGAAGGTCAGGTCGATCCGCCGCGTCTCGCCCTCTTCGATCCGGCGCGCGCTGGCCCGCTGGAAGAACATGCTGACCAGTGCGCCACGGCTCAAGGACAAGGGCGCGCCGCTCAGGGCGTCCGAGATGTCGGCAGCAATTGCCTTGATCGACAGGAACCCGGTCGCATCGGTGATCACGCTGATCACCATCTGATGCTCGGCCCCCGCCCCGGACTTGTCCGACTGGTCGCGCGCCTCTTCGGGGCCGATCAGCACGAAGGTCCCGGTCACATTCGGCGGCACCGCATCATGGATCGCCACGCCGGTCAGGGCCGGCCAGGCCGAGAGCCGCTGGAACACCGCCATCTGCAAGGCGGGTGCTGCTGCATAACTCATTTCGGCACCTCCTCTCGGGAAAAACAGGTCAGGTAGCGACCGAACCGGTCCCGTTCAGTCACCGCCTGGATCAGGAACAGCCGCGTCCCCTCGCGGAACCGTTGCCCGGCCCTGGGGCGGGACGGAGACCCGACCGGCGCGCTCCGCACCGTGATGCGGTAGGGTACCGCCGACAGCATCCGCTCCTCGCCCAGGGTGTCGCTGCCAGACCCTGGCAGGACCTCGGCCCAAAGTGTGCCCAGTGTCGTCCAGGCCTCGGCAAAACCGCCCGCGCCGTCCGGGGTCCTGTCGACCCCCTCCAGCAGAAGCGCCCGGTTCAGATGCGGCGCGTTCATTTCTTGCCCCCGCCCAGGATGCGCACCGTCCGCCAGCGCTCGATCAGCGTCACCACGCCGAACGGCAGCCCTGCGGCCTGTGCGCCATCATCATGGCGTTGCTCGTAGAACTCTCCCGCCAGCAGCAGAACGGCCTGCCGAAGGTCCACCGGGATGTCCGTCCAGGCCGCACCGAAGCCAGCGTCGAAAATCACTTTCACCGATCCCTCGCTCGGGATGGCCGGCAGCGAAGCCCCCTTCCCGGCCAGCCGTGGCCGGTGCAGGTCCTTGATCAGCCGGTAGGCGGTTGTCGGCACCGACACCTCTCCCCCAGCCCCATCGACCAGAGTCAGGCTCACGATCCCCGAAACCGGCGACACCGGCAGCGCCTGCTCACCATCGCGCCAGCAGTCCAGCACCAGCAGAAAGCGCCGCTGGAACAGCATCTTGCCGATCCGCCCCTCGATCGCCGCCATCGCGGCGCGAAGATAGGTCTCGATCAGCCCGTCCTGCAGCCCGCCATCGGCAAATCCGGACCCCATCCGCAGATGGTCCTTCATCTCCTCTACCGGCAGGGCCGCCAGGGGCACCGGGGTCTCTTCGGTCAACATCATGATCAGATCTCCGCCCGCGGCCGGGCCTTCAGAGGTTGCAAGGCACGGGAAACGGCCCGGCCCCGCGGTGGGGGCCGGGCCGAGTCATCAGGACACCGCGACGCGCAAGAGCTTGATCGCCGCAAAGTCGGTGATGTCGCCGCCGACGCGCTTGTTGGCGTAGAACAGGACGTTGGGCTTGGCCGAGAACGGGTCACGCAGGATCCGCAGGTCGGGACGTTCCGCGATGGTATAGGCCGCGCGGAAGTCGCCGAAGGCGATGGCGAAGGCGTTGGCCGCGATGTCGGGCATGTCCTCCGACACCAGCACCGGATAGCCCATCAGACGCGCAGGCTCGCCCGCCGCAAGACCGTCCGACCACAGGAAGCGGCCGTCGGCGTCCTTCATCTTCCGCACCGCGCCCACGGTCTTCGAGTTCATCACGAAAGCCGCGTTGGCCCGGTAGTCCGACCCCAGCGCATAAACCAGGTTGACGATGCAGTCGGCCGGATTGGTGGCTGCGAAGTCAGCCGCCGCACCCGTCGGCACATAGCCGATGTTGCCCCAGGTCCAGGATGCGTTCGCAACCTTGGTCGGCAGCAGGATGCCCTTCGGCTTGTCCACACCATCGCCGTTGATGAAGGCCGCGGCTTCCGCACGGATGAAGCGGGTCGCGATCTTCTCGGCCAGCCAGCCTTCCACGTCGAAGGCGCTGTCGTCCAGCAGGCGCTGGCTGGCCTTCGGCATCGCCGCCAGTTCGTGCAGCTTGATCGAGATGCGCTCGATGATCGGGGTCGCGGTCTCGGTGGTGGCTGCAGTCTCGGTGGCCCAGCCCGAGCCGACCTCCGACCGGTCGACGATCACGTCGAACGAGGTCGCCTCGACCTGCACGACATTGGCGATCGACCGCAGGCTCGAGGTCGACAGCAGCAGCGACTGGACGCGCTCTGCGGTCTGCGGATCGACCAGGTAACCGCCATCGGCGGCCACGGCGGTCGACATCGCCTTGCCTTCCAGGGTCAGGCCGCGCAGGCCGTCATCATCGCCCGACCGCAGATAGGCGTTGAACGCCTTCTGATGCGGGGCCTCAACCTCCGCGCGGGCCGAAAGCGCCGGGCGGCCATAGGACATCGTCTTTGCGTTCAGCATGGTCAGTCGCTCTTCCTGATGTTTCAGCGTGGATTTCACGTCTTCCTGAAAGCGATTGAATTCGCTCAGGAACCCGGTCATGGCCGCCTTCGCCTCGGCGGCGGCGGTCTGGGTCGTCATCTGGGCCTGGGACACAGCTTCCCCGGCCCGAGCCTTCGTCTCGGTCATCTCAACTGTCCTTCTCCTGCTAGTGGGACGCCGCGCTAGCGCCCGGCCAAGCTGCGGCGCGCGTCCTCGAAGACCGCCGCCATGTCACGCCAGTCGTCGTCCAGGGCCTCCGCCTTGGCCGAGACCCGCGCCTCGGGAAGCATCGGGAAGGTGACCAGAGACACCTCCCAAAGCTCCAGCTCCGACAACAGGCGCTTGCCCTTGCCGTCGCGTTCCGCCTTGACCGTGCGGTAGCCGATGGACAACCCGTCAATGGCCCCGGCCTGCAGCAGCGCCACCACTTCGCGGCCCCGCTCCACCTCGGTCAGGATGCGCCCCTTGACCCAAAGGCCGGTGCCATCCTCGCGCACCTCGTCCCAGACGCCGATCGGCTGGCCCGGATCATGTTGCCACAGCATCTTGACCCGTCCCTGCCGCGCCGCCAGGCGCTTCAGGCTCGCCGCATAGGCACCCTTCTGCACGATGTCCCCGCCCTGGTCGGTCTTGCCGAACAGCGAGGCGTAGCCTGCCACAACATGCCCTTCGCTGACCACCAGACCCGCTTCGGGCTGGTGGAACTTGCGTTCGGGCGCGCCGAAATCGTCTTTCATCGCCTCACCTCATCGCTGCCTGGATGACCGTTTCGGCCATCTGCGCCAACAGGAACGCCGCCACACCGTAGACGCCGACCCAGATCCGTTTCTCCAGCCGCTCCAGCGTGGCCTCGATCAGCCCCAGCCGATATTCCAGCCCCGCCCAGCGCTCGTTCGCGACGCGCTCGTTCGCTTCGATCCGCGCGGCGGCGGCGTCGAAACTGTCGTAGACGAAGCGCGACCCGCCCTCGGACCGCCGCGCCGTCATTCCTCCTCCGCCAGCTTCGGCAGACCCAGCAGCGTCCGCTTTTCCGCCACCGTCAGGAACTCCGCCGCCGAGACGCGCGCCCATTGCTGGTCACGCTCGCCAGCCAGCGCCGGCACCTGATCCAGGTCCGGCTTCAGCTCTACCGCCTCGCCCGCGAACCCCGACAGCCAATGCGCCAGGTCCGCCATGACCTTGGTCGCCAAGGGTAGCACCGTCAGCCGGTAGAAGGCACGGTTCGCCTCCTGGTAATTCGAGTATGTCGCGTCGCCGGGGATGCCCAGCAGCATCGGCGGCACCCCGAAGGCAATCGCAATCTCCCGCGCCGCCGCTTCCTTGGTCTTCTGGAACTCCATGTCCGACGGGCTGAACCCCATCGGCTTCCAGTCAAGGCCCCCCTCCAGCAGCATCGGCCGTCCGGCATTGCGCGCGCCCTGATGATGCGCCTCCATCTCGCTGACCAGCCGGTCGTACTGGTCCGACGACAGGCTGGCCGCCCCATCCGCGCCCTTGTAGACGATCGCCCCCGATGGCCGTGCGGCGTTGTCCAGCAGCGCCTTCGACCAGGCCGATGCGCTGTTGTGGACATCCACCGCCAGCGCCGCCGCCTGCATCGGCGAGAAACCATAGTGGTCGTCCTGCGGGTGAAAGGTCTTCAGGTGGCAGATCGGGCTCAACTCTCCCGTCACGTCATAGCGATGGGTCCGCCCGCTCACCGTATAGTCATAGGCCACCGGCCACCCATCCGCCCCCGGCACCAGGTTCATCCGGTCCGACCGCAGCACGTGCAGCTCGCCCGGCACTGCGCCTGCGCCCGGCACCGCCTCCACATAGGCGTTCCCGGCCAGCAGCAGATAGCCATAGACCGCCTCCAGAAACTCCGCCCGGCCCTGCGCCCCGTTCGGTCGGCTGATCAGGTCCAGCACCGGATGCGCCTCGAACCGCTGCTCATGCGTCTGGCAGACCAGAGGCAGCGCCGCCGCCGCCTCGGCGATCAGCCGCACCACGCGGAACCCGACCGGGTTGCCCTGAAACCCCGTCCGCGTCAGGCTGGTCGTGTCCCTCGGGCTCCAGGCCACCCGGCCCGCATTGCCCCAGGCGATCACCCGACCCACGGCCGAGGCCTTGCGTTCCGGAACCGCCGCCGCCGGCGCCTTCCGCAGAAAATCGAACACCATCTCGCGCTCCTTCATGCCCCGGGCAGTGCCCGACCATCCGGGCTGCCTGAAGCGCCCGGTCATATGACCTGCAAAAACCGTAGATCCCCTAAAGCGACCGAACGCTGGGTCGGCCGCCATGCAACGGCACCAGCATCAGGTCGGTCAACGCCCAGACCAGCGCATCCAGCCGGTCCGGAGACCCCGCCCCCTGCCAGCCCGCCGCTGTCATCTTGCCCATCTGCTCTTCCAGCGCGCCCAGGCCGCGCACATGGCGGACCCGGCCCTGCTCGTACAAGGCCGCCACCGGCTCGGCCCGCAGCATCTTCGACCGGGTCGCATGCACGGCCCGGAACGGCACCAGCGGGTCGATCATCCTGACCAGCTGCTCCACAAGGTCGCCGCCCTGGTTCACCTCTGCCACCAGCCGGTCCGCACCGTGCCGCTCCATCGCCGCCAGTGCCGCCCGCGCCCAGCCCTCCGGGGTCGCCCCCTTCACGCTGGCATCCTCCAGCACGACCGCTGTCCAATCCTTCGGATCGCCGCGCGTATCGGCGCCCACGACGACGATCCCGCACTCGTCGCTGGTCTTCATCGACGTGACCGGAGGGTCCACCGCCACCACGATCCGGTTGACCGCCGGCACCGCATCCACCCGCGCCGCCTCCAGCATCGCATGGGACCACAAGGCCCCGTCCTCGTCCTCGATCAGCAGACCGTCCAGTTCCTGCCTGCCGAACCGCGTGCCGCCATAGCGCGCCTGCACCTCGGCCAGGAAGCTTTCCGCCAGATAGGCCCGGTTCGCCTCGGTCGGGGCATGCGTCACCACCGACGACGGGTTCTTCAGGATCGCCTTCAACACCCCAACGTTGCGCGGAGTCGTCGTCACCACCGCCTGCGGGTTCCGCCCCAGCCGCAACGCGAACTGCACCTGATCCCAGGCTTCGGTCCCCTTCTTCCACTTGCCCAACTCGTCCGCCCAGGCCGCATCGAACTGCGGCCCGCGCAGCGCCTCCGGCTCATGCGCCGAAAAGACCTGGGCCACCGCGCCGTTGCGCCACACAAGCTGGTGCTTCGACGCCTGCCATTCCGGCTTCCGGTCCGGCGGCGAGCAGGCGATGATCCCGCTTTCGCCCAGCACCATCACGTCGCGCACCTGGTCAAGCGTCTCGCCCACCAGCGCCACCCGTTTGCACCGCCCCGCGTCCGCAGGCCCGGCCCCTTCGACCTGCATCCGCACCCATTCCGACCCGGCCCGGGTCTTGCCCGCGCCGCGTCCGCCCATGATGACCCAGGTCTTCCAGGCCCCGCGGGGCGGCAATTGATGCGGCAGCGCCCAGAACTCGAACACCCAGGGCAGCGCCAGAAGTGCGTTCTGGCTCAGGCCCGACAGGAACTCATCCACTTCCTCCGGCGTTGCGGAGGCAAGCCAGGCGGCGCCCGATTTCAGCTCGGGCCTCGTCAAGGTCGAGTGCCCCGCCGGCTCCGACGTGGCCGGCAATCTGCTTGCGGAGTTGGTCAACTTTTCCCCTTTCCTGCAGCACTGCCAGGGCCGTCGCGCGCAGCTCGCGGATTGCCGTCTGTGCCGCCTTCACTTCGTTGAATTCCCCGGCCCTCAGCGCGGTCATCGTGCGCTCAAGCTCGATGACCGCCGCTTCGTAAAGCCGTTCCGTGACCCCCAGGACATCTGCCTGCGCGGGCACGTCCCCCGTGAACCTCACTGTCATCTGGTCCCGTCACCCCTCATGCTGCCCCCGCACGAAGGAAATGAAAAAGCGGCCAGCGGGGAGGCACCCCGGGCCGCTTCGACACTTCTTCTAGCATGCCGGAATCTCTACATCAGACCGCGCGGCAAGTCAAGCGAAAACGCTTTTAATTCAAACGGTTGGCCGACCGCACCCTTCATGGGTCGTTAACCCTCAATCGCCCTCGGCACCGCTCTGCTCCGCCGCGCCCTGCTCGGCTTCGATCCGCCGCCAGCGGGCCACGTTCTGGTTGTGCTCGTCCAGCGTCTGGGCGAAGGCATGCCCGCCAGTGCCATCCGCCACGAAGAACAGGTAGTCCGTCGTGTCCGGGTTCATCGCGGCGTGGATCGACGCCTCCCCCGGATTGGCGATGGGGGTCGGGGGCAAGCCGTCGATCACATAGGTGTTGAACGGCGTCTCGCGCCGCAACTCGCTTTGGCGCAGGCCGCGCCCCAGCACACCCTCGCCATTGGTGATGCCGTAGATCACTGTCGGGTCGGTCTGCAGCCGCATGCCTTGCCGCATGCGGTTGACGAAGACGCTGGCCACCCGGCCGCGTTCTTCCGGCACCGCGGTTTCCTTCTCGATGATCGACGCCATGATCAGCGCCTCTTCCGGGCTGGCATAGGGCAGCCCCTCGGCCCGGTTCGCCCAGGCTTCCGCCAGGACCGCCGCCTGCTTCTCCGTCATCTCGGCAATGATGGCGCCGCGCTCGGTGCCGCGCTCGACCTCATAGCTGCCCGGAGCAAGCGAGCCCTCCGGCGGCACCGTCTCCAGCGCGCCTTGCAGGAAATCCGCCTTCTTCAGCGCATCCACGACCTGCCAGCTGGTCACCCCCTCGGCGACCGTGATCCGGAACACCAGTGCTGGGTCGTCCGAGACCTCCAGGTATTCGGGCGGCAACGGGTCGACGCCTGCATCGAACCGCGCCACCTCCCGATTGGTCTTCGAGGTCAGGTCCAGCTCGCTCAGGACGACATCCGACCGTGTCACGCCGATCCGAAAGTTCAGGTCGCGCCCGCAGGTCGACCGGCCCGTCGCGGTGATCGCTTCCAGCACCTGGGACATGCTGGCACTGGCCGGCACAACGAAACTGCCGAACTTCAGGTCATCCGCCCGGTCGGAATACTCCGCGCCGATCCGGAAGATGCGGGCATCGGTGATGGCGCCGCGCTCTTCCAGGTTCCGGCTGACCGCGGACAGGCTCGCCCCCCGCTCCACTTGCAGGCAGATCGCCTCGGTCAGCGGTCCGGGTGCCACAAATTCATTGCGCCCCCAGGCGACCAGCGCGGCCACCCCCACCAGGATGACGATGAACAGCGTCAGCGCGTTCGAGGCAACGGACCGCCACATCCCTAGCGCACCTTGCCCAGGACCAGGCTGGCATTCGTCCCGCCGAAGCCAAAGCTGTTGGACAGCGCCACGTCGATCTTGCGGCGCACCGCCTTGTTCGGGGCCAGGTCCAGCTTCGGCTGCACCGCGGGGTTGTCCAGGTTGATCGTCGGCGGTGCGACCTGATCGCGGATCGCCAGCACGCAGAAGATTGCCTCCACCGCCCCCGCGGCCCCCAGCAAGTGGCCGATCGACGACTTGGTCGAGGACATGGTGGCCTTGGGCGCATGGTCGCCCAGCAGCCGCTCCACTGCGCCCAGCTCGATGGTGTCGGCCATCGTGCTGGTTCCGTGTGCGTTGATGTAGTCGATATCCGCAGGCTCCAACCCCGCCCGCTTCAGCGCCTCTGCCATGCTGCGATACCCGCCGTCTCCGTCCTCGGACGGGGCGGTGATGTGGTAGGCGTCGCCCGACAGCCCATAGCCCAGCACCTCGCAATAGATCTTCGCGCCGCGGGCCTTGGCGTGCTCGTATTCCTCCAGGACGACGACCCCCGCGCCCTCGCCCATGACGAACCCGTCGCGATCCGCGTCATAGGGTCGGCTGGCCTTCTGCGGCTCATCGGCCCGTTTCGTGGACAGGGCCTTGCAGGCGTTGAACCCGGCGATCCCGATCTCGCAGATCGGGCTTTCCGCCCCACCCGCGACCATCACGTCCGCGTCCCCCCACTGTATCAGCCGCGCCGCGTCGCCGATGGCATGCGCCCCGGTCGAGCAGGCGGTGACAACGGCATGGTTCGGCCCCTTGAAGCCGAAACGGATCGAGACCTGGCCAGAGACCAGATTGATCAGCGCGCCCGGAATGAAGAACGGCGAGACCCGCTTCGGCCCCTTCTCCTTGATCAGGACCGCCGTCTCGGCGATGGAACTCAGCCCGCCGATCCCCGAGCCGATCATCACCCCCGTCCGCAGCTTCTCGTCCTCCGGGATATTGTCCCATCCCGCATCGCGTACGGCCTGCACGGCGGCGGCCATGCCGTAGACGATGAAGTCGTCGACCTTGCGCTGCTCTTTCGGCTCCATCCAGTCGTCGGGGTTGAACGTCCCGCCCGTGCCGTCGCCCATCGGGATCTCGCAGGCATACTGGGTCACGACGGCCGACGCGTCGAACCTGGTGATCATCCCCGCCCCGGACTGGCCCGCGATCAGGCGGCTCCAGGTCTCCTCGACCCCGCAGGCAAGGGGGGTGACCATTCCAAGACCGGTGACCACGACGCGACGCATGCTCTTTCTCCCAGGGATCAGGCTTTTCGGGGTGATACACGGCCCCCCGGACCCGTGCAACCTTGGGGCTGGGGGATCGGCGGCGGCAAGGACTGCCCACGCAGGATTGCCTGGCAGGACGCAGGGACGTCAACCGCTTGACGGTGGTCGTTCAGAAAGCGTCACCCCTCATCCCTGCCGCGCCACGATCCCCATCACGGCAGCCAGCAACTGGGCGGCCACCGCCGCTCCCTGGCCGTCGATGTCGCGGGCGGGCATGAACTCCACCATGTCGAAGCCGACGATGCGCGCCTTCTCGGCCACGCCCGCGACCAGTTCCAGCACCTGCCAGTACCCAAGCCCTCCCGCCGTCCGCCCGATCACCGCAGGCATGATCGAAGGGTCCAAGGCATCCAGGTCAAGGCAGACGATCACCTCTGCCCGCTCGGCAATCATGTCCAGCGCGCCAGAGATGCCATATCGCGCGACCTCGCCCGCCGGGACGAAGCCCACACCCCAGGCCTCGGCATCCGCCACATCCTGCAGCCGGGCCGAGCCGATGCCACGCTGGCCGACCTGGATGATTGCGTCGATGTGGCCCATCTCGGACGCCCGCCGCATGGTCGAGGACAGGCCCAGCCGCTCGCCCTGCACCTCGTCGCGCCAGTCGACATGCGCGTCGATCTGCAGGATGGTGTAGCTGCGCCCGCGCGCGCCGTAAGCCTCCAGCATCGGGATCGGCAGGCTGTCGTCGCCCCCGATCAGCATCGGCACCCCGCCCCGGTCCAGGACCTGGCTGACCGCGCCGAAGATCCGCGCGCGGTTGCCGGCGGGGTCGGCGATGTCCTGCGGCAGGTCGCCCGCGTCCACCGCCGAGACGCCGCCCGGAAAGACCGGCCCGCCAAGGTCGAAATTCATGTGCGCCAGGTTCGCCGCATAGGCCGCCCCCGCCGCCCGGATCGCCGCAGGGCCACCGGCGCAGTAGAAGCCGACCGAAGGATACGGAGTGCACCCGTCCGCCCCGATCAGCGCCATCTTCGCCGACAGGCGCGACAGGTCACGGCTGCGTGGCAGGCCCATGAAGGTGTCGACGTTGGCCGCGCCGAACATCATGCCCAATGCGCTGTTGCCGGTCATGTCCATCCCTCCGCTTTCCTGGCGTCACAGTGGCCCGCACCCCTGAGCGTCCGCAAGGCGAGGCACCGGCCTTCGGCGAGCAAGCGCCGGGGACACTGCGGTCTCAGCCGCGCAGGGGATAGCGGTCTGCTTCCTGAAAGACGTCGATCGCGCGCGTCCCCGCCTTGATCTGTGCGCCATGCTGGATACCGGCAGGAATGCTGTAGTGGTCGCCAGGTCGATAGACCCTGGTCTCATCCCCGATCGTCAAGGTGATCTCGCCTTCGACCACCGTGCCCCATTGCGCACCGTGGGAGTGCAGCGGCAAAGCCATGTCGCGATGAAACGTGAAGAAGACGACCAGCCCCGCTTCCGAGCGGATGGCCTGCGAGCTGACGACATCGTCCGAATAGGGCACGTCCAGCGCGGGAAAGGCGGACAGGAAATCCGGGAACGGCATGCCAGTCCTCTCCTGCAAAAGGGAGTATTGTGCCAGTCTACATGCACCGTAACGAAAAGGCACCCCGAAGGGTGCCCCACTGTCCCGCAAAGGACGGATGCCGTCAGGCAGCTTCCGAGATGAACTTCACCGCGTCGCCGAAGGTCTGGATGGTCTCGGCGGCGTCATCGGGGATCTCGATCCCGAACTCTTCCTCGAAGGCCATGACCAGCTCGACCGTGTCGAGCGAGTCCGCACCCAGATCGTCGATGAACGAGGCCGATTCAGTGACCTTGTCCGCTTCGACGCCCAGATGCTCGACGACGATCTTCTTAACGCGATCAGCGATGTCGCTCATGTCTATTCCTCTATCTTGGCACGGGGAAACTCCCGGCCCTTTTCGTTCCGCCCGTCTCCGGGCCTCAATCCTGCGCGCCTATAGCAAGGGTCGGGGCGCATGGCAAACGCTTTAACCTGACTTGCGCGGCGGGCGCGTCAGACCATGTCCATCCCGCCGTTGACGTGCAGCGTGGCCCCGGTCACATAAGCGGCTTCCGGCGAGGCGAGGAACAGGACGGCGGCGGCGATTTCCTGCGGCGTGCCCATCCGGCCAGCCGGAACGACCGAAAGGATCGCAGTGCGCTGCGCTTCGTTCAGCTTGTCCGTCATCGCGGTTTCGATGAACCCCGGCGCAACGCAGTTCACCGTGATCCCCCGGCTTGCGACCTCGGCCGCAAGGGATTTCGACAGGCCGACCATCCCGGCCTTCGAGGCGGCATAGTTCACCTGGCCTGCATTTCCGGTGGTGCCCACAACGGACGAGATGTTGACGATCCGCCCCCAGCGCGCCTTCATCATGCCCCGGATCGCCGCGCGGGACAGACGGAAGGGGGCGGTCAGGTTGACGTCGATCACCGATTGCCAGTCGTCATCCGACATGCGCATCGCCAGGCCGTCGCGGGTGATCCCGGCGTTGTTGACCAGGATGTCGACCGCGCCCATCGCCTCGGTCGCGCGCTTCACCAGGCCGTCCACGTCCTCGGGGTTCGACAGGTTGCAGGGCAGCACATGCGCGCGGGCACCAAGGTCGGCGGCCAGCGCCTCCAGCGGCTCCACGCGGGTGCCAGACAGGCCCACAACGGCCCCGGCGGCATGCAGCGCGCGGGCAATGTCGGCCCCGATGCCGCCGCTTGCGCCCGTGACAAGGGCGGATTTGCCGGTCAGATCAAACATGTCGGGTCCTTTCAGGCCTTGAGGGCAGCGATATCGTCGGGCGAGCCGATGGCGCGGGTCGTGGCCGCGGCGGCGGTGCGCTTGATCATCCCCGACAGCGCCTTTCCGGCGCCGATCTCCCAATACTCGGTGACGCCGGCCTTTTCCATCCACAGGACGCTTTCCCGCCAGCGGACCGAGCCGGTGACCTGGGCAATCAGCAGATCCATGATCCGGTCCGGCTCCATCACCGCCTCGGCACGGACGTTGACCACGACCGGGACGCGGGGCTTGGCGATCGGCACGGCCGCCAGGGCCTCGGCCATCACACGCGCGGCGGGCTGCATCAGCGCGCAATGGAACGGGGCCGAGACCGGCAGCAGCAGCGCGCGCTTGGCACCCCTGGCCTTGGCAATCTCGACTGCGCGTTCGACGGCAGCCTTGTGGCCCGAGACGACGACCTGCGCGGGGTCATTGTCGTTGGCGGCCTGGCAGACCTCGCCCTGGGCGGCCTCGGTGGCGACGGCAGTGGCGGTCTCGTAATCCAGGCCAAGCAGCGCCGCCATCGCGCCGATTCCGACGGGCACCGCTTCCTGCATCGCCTGGCCGCGGATGCGCAGCAGGCGGGCGGTGTCCGAAAGGCTGAAGAACCCCGCCGCGCAAAGCGCAGAATATTCGCCAAGCGAGTGCCCGGCAACAAAGCCGGCCTGGTCCAGACCGAAGCCCTCGGCCTCCAGCGCGCGCAGGGCGGCAATCGAGGTGGCCATCAGCGCGGGCTGGGCGTTCTGGGTCAGGGTCAGTTCGGCGATGTCGCCGTCCCAGATCAGGCGCGACAGGTTCTTGCCCAGTGCCGCGTCGACCTCGTCGAAGACGGCCCTGGCGGCCGGATAGGCCTCGGCAAGGGCCTTGCCCATGCCGATGGTCTGGGCGCCCTGCCCCGGAAAGACGAATGCGCGGCTCATGTTTCCCCCACGTGTTTTCTACGGGATAGCGCGGCGGGGCGGGTCATGCAATCGCCTCAGACGCTGCGGGTGAGGCCGCCGTCGACGCGCAGGTTCTGCCCGGTGATGTAGCCCGCGCCCTCGGACGCAAGGAAAGCCACCGTCGCCGCGATTTCCTCGGCGCGACCATAACGGCCCATCGGCACGCTCTGGCGGCGTTCCTCGGTGGCGGGCAGGCTGTCGATCCAGCCGGGCAGGACGTTGTTGATGCGGATGTTGTCTGGGGCGTAGGTGTCGGCGTAGATCTTGGTGAACGCCGCCAGCCCCGCCCGCGCGACAGCCGAAGTCGGGAACATCGCCGAAGGCTCGAACACCCAGGCGGTCGAGATGTTGATGATCGCGCCCGCCTGCTGCGCCTGCATGATCGGGGTGACCAGGCGGATCGGGCGGATCGCGGACAGGAAATAGACGTCCATGCCCCCCTGCCAGTCAGCATCCGTCAGCTCCAGCAGCGGCTTGCGGGGTCCGTGGCCCGCGCTGTTGACCAGGACGTCGATCCGGCCCCATTTCGCCATCACCGCGTCGACGACCCGGGCCACGTCGTCCGAATTCTGGTTCGACCCGGTGACACCTACGCCGCCCAGTTCCGCCGCCAGCGCCTCGCCCTTGCCCGAGGAGGACAGGATGCCGACCCGGTAGCCATCCGCCGCCAGCCGACTTGCCGCAGCCGCCCCCATGCCCGACCCGCCTGCCGTGATCAAGGCAACCTTGTCCATCGCGTCCTCCCCAGTTCAGCTACCCCACAGTGCTGCCACAGGCTTAGCACCCGGGGGACGGGCCGGAAAGGCTCAGGCGGCAGGGTAGCGGGCAAAGACCGTGGTGCTGCCGTCGCGGGCGACAAGGAAGACATCATAGGCCTCACGCTCGGCCTCGGGTCCCATTCCGGGCGAGCCCCAGGGCATTCCGGGCACAGCCAGGCCCAGCGCATCCGGCTTGTCGGCCAGCAGGCGGCGCAGGTCGGCCGGGGGCACGTGACCCTCGATCAGGTAGCCCCCGGCTGCGGCGGTGTGGCACGAGACCATCGTCTCGGGGATGCCCTGCGCCAGTTTGAACTGCAAAAGCTCGTCGGGGGGCATCAGCTCGACCGTCACGGCAAAGCCGTCGGCCGCAAGGATCTCGATCCAGGCGGTGCAGCAGCCGCAGTCGGGGTCCTTGCGGACATGGACGGTGGTCGGGCCGCTTGCTGCAAGCACGGGAACCGCCGCAAGGCCGGCCAGGCCGACCCCGGCAAGCAGGACATCGCGGCGGCCAAGGTATTGTCGCGTCATGGCGCATCCTTCATGGCACATCCTTCGGGTTTCGCCGGACCAGGATGCCACGAACGCCCGCCCGACGACATGGTCGAAATCAGCGCAGCCCCGGCTTGCCACGAGACCAGCCCTGCCCCAATCTGCCCACCAGTCTGCCCAACAATCTGGCCCACAGTCTGCGCGAAGGGAGAGGCGGCATGAAGGGATTTGGGGTCCACACTTCGATGTGGACGATGGCCTGGGACCGGGCGGGGGCCGAACGGGCCGTCACCGCCTGCAAGGCGCTTGGCTTCGACTTCATCGAGATCGCCCTGCTGTCGCCGGAAAAGGTCGACACCGCGCACTCCCGCCGCCTGCTGGAGCGTGAAGGCCTGCCCGCCGTCTGCTCTCTGGGTCTGCCCGACGGCAAGCGCGCCTCCTGCGCCCCCGAGGCCGCCATCGCCTTCCTGCGCCATGCGCTTGACCAATGCGCCGCCATTGGCGCCCAGGCGCTGACGGGCGTGACCTATGGCGGGATCGGGGAACGCACCGGCCGTCCGCCCTCGGACACCGAACGCGACAACGTCGCCCGCGTCCTGGCCGCTGCCGCCGCCCATGCCGGGAAGCTGGGGATCGCCTTCGGGATCGAGCCGGTGAACCGCTACGAAAACCACATCCTCAACACCGGTCGGCAGGCCGTCGAGATGATCGAGAAGGTCGGCTCCGAGACCATCTTCATCCATCTCGACACCTACCACATGAACATCGAGGAACGCGGCATGGCGCTTGGCATCCTCGATGCCGGGCCGCACCTGCGCTACATCCACCTGTCCGAAAGCGACCGCGGCACGCCGGGCGAAGGCAACGTCCGCTGGAACGAGGTTTTCGGCGCGTTGCAGGCGGTGGGCTTTACCGGCGGGATGGCGATGGAAAGCTTCATCGACATGCCACCCGAGATGGCCTTCGGCCTGTCGGTCTGGCGGCCGGTGGCCGAAAGCCGCGATGTCGTGCTGGACCGCGGCCTGCCCTTCCTGCGCAACAAGGCGCGGCAATACCGGCTTTGGTCCTGACGGGTCAAGGGATCAGCCCGGTCGCAGGTCCCAGCCGAACCGCCTGCCCGTGCGGCGTGGCCCCGTCGCAGACCCGCGACGCCTGCCCCCCTCCAGCTGCACCTGAACCTGCGCCAGCAGCGGGGCCTGGCGGTCAACCGCTTCGCGGCTGACCTCGATCCTGTCGGCAAGGCGAAAACCTGCCGCCTCAGTCGCCCCCGCTGACATGCCGGGCGGCGGCGCGCGAGGCTGCCTCGACGGCTTCGCGGACCGGGGTGCCGCGCGCAAGGCCCGCGCCCAGCGTGCCGACGAAGGCGTCGCCCGCGCCGTGGCTGGAAACAGCCTGCACCTTCTGCGCAGCCACGGTGAAAACCCCGTCCTCGGGTGTCACCGCTGCCAGCCCCAGGCTTCCCGCCGTGACGATGACGCTGCCGAAGCGGTCGGACAGCAGGCGGGCCGCAGCGGCGGCGCCGGCTAGGTCGGCCACAATGCCCGCGCCCATCATCTCGGCCTCGACCGCGTTGACGACCAGCAGATCGACCAGCGGCACCAGCGCCTCGGGCAGCGCACGCGCCGGGGCGGCATTCAGCAGCGTGCGCACCCCCCGACTTCTGGCCTTGGTCGCGGCGGTCAGGTTCAGGTCCTCGGCCACCTCGTTCTGCAAGATCAGCAGCCCGACATCCTGCCACAGGGCCGGGTCCTGCAGCGCCGCCGCGTCGATCCTCAGGTTCGCGCCCGAGACGATAGTGGCGGCATAGTCGCCGCTGCGGTCCTGGATCGCCACACTCATCCCCGAGCCGACATCCGCCAGCGTCGCCACAAAGCGGTCGTCCACCCCCCCGGCCCGCAATCGCTCGCGCAGAAACTGGCCGAACCCGTCAGTCCCGACCGCGCCCAGCATCCGGCAGGCGACCCCGGCCCGCGCCACCGCGACGGCCTGGTTGCCGCCCTTGCCGCCGAACTTCGGATACCAGCGCCGTCCGGTGGCAGTCTCGTCCCGGCGGGGCAGGTGGTCGGCCTCGACCATGATGTCATGGTGCAGCGAGCCTACGACAAGGGCAGTGGGGGTCACATCAGGCTCCGTTCGCTCTGGCCTCAGGTTACGGGGGCCAGGCCAAAGCGCAAGCTGTTCCCAGGGGGCCGCTCCGGTGTAGGATCGCCGGACACCACCGCAAGAGACCCGGATGCCCAGCTTCCCGATCATTGACAGCCACCTGCACCTCTGGGACCCGCAGCGCCTGGACTATCCCTGGCTCTTCCCCCCGCTGGACCGGGCCTTCCTGCCCGCCGATTTCCGGGCCGCCAGCGCCGGAACGGCCATCGAGGCCCTGGTGTTCCTGGAATGTGATGCCGCGCCGCACCAGGCCCATGACGAGGCGCAGCTGGTCCTGGCCTGGGCCAGGCAAGAGCCACGCATCGCCGCGATGGTCTGCAACGCGCCGCTGCAGACCGGCGACGCCGCCCGCGCCGATCTGGAGCGTCTGGCCGCGACGGACAAGGTCCGGGGCATCCGCCGCATCTACCAGGACGAACCCGATCCGGCCTTCTGCCTGCGGCCCGATTTCGTGACCGGCGTGCGGGCGCTGGCCGACTACGGGCTGTCGTTCGACCTTTGCCTCAAACATCCCCAGTTGCAGGCCACCATCGGTCTTGCCGATGCCTGCCCCAACGTGCCGATGGTCCTGGACCACATCGCCAAGCCCGGCATTGCAGCGGGCCTGATGCAACCTTGGGCCGACCAGATGCAAAAGTTGGCAAAGCGCGAGAACGTGGTCTGCAAGCTGTCCGGCGTCGCCACAGAGGCCGGCACCGACTGGACGCCAGAGACGCTCCGCCCCTACATGGACGTGGCACTGCAGGCCTTCGGCCCGTCGCGCATCATGTTCGGCGGCGACTGGCCCGTCTCGACTCTGGCGATCACATATCCGGCCTGGGTGGCGCTGGTGGATGACCTGATCCGCGACCTGTCCCTGACCGAGCAGCGCCAGATCTTCCGCGACACCGCCCGCGCCTTCTACCGGCTCACATGACCGCGCCGATCTGCCAGGGCACGAACTCTGCCCCGCCGAAGCCCAGCTGTTCCGAAAAGGTCCGCTCGCCCGAGGCGACGGCGATGATCTTCTCCAGAATCTCTGCGCCCTTGGTCTCGATCGACACCCCGTCGATGATGTCGCCGCAGTTGATGTCCATGTCCTCGGCCATCCGCTGATACATCTCGGTGTTGGTCGCCAGCTTGATGCAGGGGCTGGGCTTGTAGCCCGACACCGACCCGCGCCCGGTGGTGAAGACGATCATCGTGGCCCCGCTGGCGATCTGGCCGGTGACGCTGCAAGGGTCATAGCCGGGGCTGTCCATGTAGACGAAACCCGGCGCGGTGATCGGCTCGGCGAACTTGTAGACGCCGCTCAAGGGCGCTGTGCCGCCCTTGGCCACGGCACCCAGCGACTTTTCCAGGATCGTCGTGAGGCCACCGCGCTTGTTGCCGGGGCTGGGGTTGTTGTCCATCTCGCCGCCGTTGATCGCAGTGTAGGTTTCCCACCATTTGATCCGGTCGATCAGCTTTTCGCCGATGTCGGGGCTGGTGGCGCGGCGGGTCAGAAGATGCTCGGCCCCGTAGATTTCCGGCGTCTCGGACAGGATCGTCGTGCCGCCCATCCTGACCAGCAGATCGCTGGCATGGCCCAGCGCCGGGTTGGCCGTGATCCCCGAATAGCCGTCCGACCCCCCGCATTGCAGCCCGACGATCAGCTTCGACACCGGCGCAGGCGCGCGTGAGACCTTCGACGCGGTCTCGGCCATCTCGCGCAGCACCTCCAGTCCCTTCTGGATGGTCGCCCGCGTGCCCCCGGTGCCCTGGATCGTCATGTAGCGGAAGTTCCCGTCCGGTCGCAGCCGCCCCTGCCCCACCAGGTCCGGCACCTGCATCACTTCGCAGCCCAGACCCACCAGCAGGATCCCCCCGAAATTCGCATTCCGCGCATAGCCCTTCAGCGTGCGCATCAGGGTGTCGTAGCCCTCGTTCACGCCGGACATGCCGCAGCCGGTGTTGTGGACGATGGGGACGAAGCCGTCGATGTTGGGCATCGCGGACAGACCTGGGTCCTTTTCCGCCGCCTCGGCGATGAACCGCGCCACCGACCCCGAGCAGTTCACCGAGGTCAGGATGCCGATGTAGTTGCGCGTGCCGACCTGCCCGTCGGCGCGGTGATAGCCCAGGAACTCCCGCGCGGGCAGCGGCGGCAGCGGGGTCGCGCTCTGCCCGATGGCGTAATCCAGGCTGTGCGGCCCCATGCCAAGGTTGTGGCTGTGGATATGCCCGCCCGCTGGAATGTCCTCGGTCGCCTGGCCGATGGACTGGCCGTAGCGCAGCACGATCTCGCCCCTCGCGATGGCGCGGGTCGCCAGCTTGTGGCCGCGCGGCACCGGGCCGGGCAAGGCGACCGAGACACCCGGAACCGCCGCCCCCTTGCCCAGATCGGTCAGCGCAATCACCAGGTTGTCTGTCGCGTGCAATCGGATAGTAACATCCGCCATGAGATCCCCCTTCGCACCGCGTGTCGTTCCTTGACAGGCGGGCCGCCACGTCTAACATGTTAGCATGCTACAAGTTCCCCCGACCGGATCACAAGACCAGAATGGCGCATCCCGGCTTTTGCCGCTGGAGCGGTTCCAGGGTTCGCTCGGGCAACGGGTCTACCACAGCCTGAAGCACGCGATCCTCACGCTGGCCTTCCGCCCCGGCGACATCATCCGCAAGCCCGAGATCTGTGACCGCCTCGGCGTCTCGCGCAGCCCCGTCGCCGATGCGGTGGCCAGGCTCGCCGCGGACGGGCTGGTGGACGTGGTGCCCCAGGCCGGGACCTTCGTCACCCGGCTGTCGATGACCGACATCCGCGAGGGCGCCTTCATCCGCGAGGCGATCGAGGTCGCCGCGGCCGAGCTTGTCGCCCCGATCATAGCCGAGGACCAGCTGCGCGACCTGCGCCGCAATGTCCGGATGCAAGAGGCGCTGGTGGCCGAAGGCGATGCCCAGGGCTTCATGGCCCTGGACGGCCAGATGCACGAGATGATGCTCTCCTTCACCGGCTTTCCCCGCCTGCCCCAGGTCTCGCAGACCGCCTGGCTGTCGGTGCACCGCGCGCGCCAGCTGATCCTGCCGGTGGCAGGCCGGATGCAGGCGACGCTGGACGAACACCGCGCGATCCTTGCGGCGTTCGAGGCCCGCGATCCTCTGGCCGCCCGCCTGGCCGTCCAGCATCACCTGCGCCAGCTCCTGACCTATCTCCAGCCGCTGGAGCGCGCCCACCCCGAACTCTTTTCCCCGCCGGGACGGCCATGAGGCTTCCCAACCGCCCGCGCTACGCAACCCGGCTGAACGCGTTCAGGATCAGGGGCGACACCGTCGCCCAGATGATCGCCGCGGCGGGCCAGGTGGGGGGGCTTGATGCCGCCGACCTGAACTTCCCCGACCATTTCGACCATCACGCTCCGGCCGAACTGTCGCGCATCCTTGCTGACGCTGGCATGGCGCTGAACGGGTTGGCGATGCGCTATTACACCGACCCCGGCTTCCGGCTGGGGGCGTTCAGCCACCCCGACCCCGCCACCCGCCGCGCCGCCATCGACCTGACCAGACGCGGGATCGACGCTGTGGCCGCGATGGGCGGGCGGCTGATGACGCTGTGGCTCGGGCAGGACGGGTTCGACTATTCCTTCCAGGCCGATTACGCGCGCCAGTGGGACGACAGCATTGCCGCGATTGCCGAGGTCGCCGACCACAACCCCGCCATCGACATCGCCATCGAATACAAGCCCAACGAACCCCGCGCCCATGTCGTGATGCCGGACATGACCACCACGCTTCTGGCCCTGGCCGAGGTCGCCCGCCCCAACACCGGCGTCACGCTCGACTTCTGCCACATGCTCTTTGCCGGAGAGATGCCGGCCCGCGCCGCGATGCTGGCGGGGCGGAAAAGCCGCATCCTCGGCGTCCATCTGAACGACGGCTACGGCAAGCGCGACGACGGGCTGATCGCCGGGTCCGTGCATCCCGTGCAGACAGTCGAGCTGTTCGTGGCGCTCGACCGCCTGGGCTATGACGGGGTGATCTACTTCGACACTTTCCCCGACCACGGCGGCACCGATCCGGTGGCCGAGGCGCGGGCGAACATCGCCGTCACTGACCGGTTGCGCGCCATTGCGCAGTCGCTGGCTGGCAACGCCGATCTGTCAGCGGCGCAAGCCCGGCAGGACGCCGCCACTGCGACGCGCATCGTGATGGCGGCGCTCTACGGCGAATAGGCTCCGGGGGCCGCTCGTCGTCGCCTTCGGCGCTCCTCGCTGGGGCAGTCCACCGACGAGAAGCCGAAGGCGCACGAGGAGGTCCCTCAGCTCGGCGCGTCCAGCCTCAGAAGCCCCTCGGCCCGCAGGTCTTTCCACAGCGCCTCAGGAATCGTCGCCTTGGCCGCCGCCAGGTTCGACGCCATCTCTGCCAGCCCCTGCCCGCCGGGGATCACCGAGACCACCGACGGATGCCGCAGCGGGAACTGGAAGGCCGCATCGACCAGCCGCACCCCGTGCGCCTTGCACAGCTCCTGCAACCGCGCGGCCCTGGTCAGCACCCAGTCCGGCGCCGGTGCGTAATTCCAATGCGCGCCCGGCCGTGGCCCGGTCGCCAGAATCCCCGAATTGTACGGCCCGCCCACCACGATCCCGACGCCGCGTTGCTGGCACAGGGGCAGAAAGCTCTCCACCGCCTCCTGCTCCAGCAGGGTATAGCGGCCCGCCAGCAGAAAGATGTCGAAGTCGCCCCGCTCCAGCAGCCACTGGCAGGGCTGCCATTCGTTGATCCCGCCGCCAAAGGCGCGGATCACCCCCTGATCGCGCAGCGCAACAAGTGCCCGGTAGCCGCCCGCCATGAAGTCGTCCAGCCGCGCCTGAAGGGCGTCCTGCGTGCCGTGATTGAAGATGTCCAGATCATGGGCATAAAGCACGTCGATCCGGTCCACCCCCAGCCGTTCCAGCGAAAACTCCAGGCTGCGCATCGTGCCGTCATAGCTGTAGTCGTAGATTTCCTTGCGCGAGGGCACGTCGACCCACTTGCCCGCCCCGTCGCCCTGGCCCGGCGGCACCGCCTGCAAAAGCCGCCCGACCTTGCTGGACAGCACATACTCATCCCTCGGCTTGTCCCGCAAAAGCCGGTTCAACCGCGTCTCCGACAGCCCAAGCCCGTAAAGCGGCGCGGTGTCGAAATAGCGCACGCCGCCCGCCCAGGCCGCCTCCAGCACCGCATGCGCCTCGGCGTCGGTCAGCGCCCGGAACAGGTTGCCCAAAGGCGCCGCGCCAAAGCCCAGTTCGGTGAAGGTCAGCCCCCCGTTTCCCAGCCGATCCCAGTGTCTTGTGGCCAGCATGCGCATCCTACCATACACTGACATGCTAGTATGATCCATCTTCCCGTCCAACTTCTTTCGCGCTAGCCTGACCTGCGCAGGGGGATCACATGTCGCGCTTTCAAGCTGTCTTCGGGGACCGCAAACCCGTCATCGCCATGGTGCATCTCGGGGCCTCGCCCGGCGCGCCGCTGCATGATGCCCAGGCCGGGGTCGAGGGCATCCTTGCCTCCGCCCGCGCCGATCTGCATGCGCTACAGGCCGCCGGCTTCGACGCGGTGATGTTCGGCAACGAGAACGACCGCCCCTACGAGCTGCGCGTCGATACCGCCACCTCCGCCACGATGGCCTATGTCATCGGTCGCCTGCGGGACGAGATCACCGTGCCCTTCGGCGTCAACGTGTTGTGGGACCCGATGTCCAGCTTCGCCGTCGCCGCCGCCACCGGCGCCGCCTTCGTGCGCGAGATCTTCACCGGCACCTATGCCTCGGACATGGGCATCTGGGCCCCCGACGCAGGCGCCGCCGTCCGCTACGCCCAGCGCCTTGGCGCCGGAGGCGTCGCGCGCCTCTACAACGTCTCGGCCGAGTTCGCCGACAGCCTTGACCGCCGACCCTTGCCCGACCGCGCGCGCTCCGCCGTCTTCTCCTCGATCCCCGACGCCGTCCTCGTCTCGGGCGCGATCACCGGCGAAGCCGCGCGGATGGAGGACCTCGAAGCCGTCAAGCGCGTGTTGCCCACCACCCCTGTCCTGGCCAATACCGGCGTCAGGCACGCCACCGTCGCCGATGTCCTCGCCGTGGCCGATGGCTGCATCGTGGGGTCCGCCCTGAAACACGGCGGCGATACCTGGGCCGCCGTCGACCCCGACCGCGCCGCCGATTTCATGGCCCGCGCCCGCGCGGCACGGGGCGGGAAATGACGCTGCCCTCGATCACCGACCTGACGGTCGAGCTGATGCTGATCCCCGGCCTTGCCGGGCATGAGACCCGCGTCGCCGCCGCCATCGCCGCACATCTCGACAGCCTCGGCCTCCCGCACAGCTCCGACCGCCTCGGCAACCTGACCTGCACCCTTCCCGGCGACCCCGCCCTGCCGCCGGTGATGGTCTTCACCCACATGGACCAGCTCGGCTTCATCGTCCGCAAGGTGGACCCCACCGGCCTCATCCGCCTCGAACGCCTCGGCGGCGTCCCGGAACGCGCCCTGCCCGCCCAGGCGGTCCTGATCTGCACCGACCAGGGCGACCTTCCCGCCGTGATCGCCAACAAGAGCCACCACGCCACCAGCCCCGAGGAGAAATACAAGGTCCTCCCCTACGCCGACCTCTATGTCGACGCCGGGTTCACCTCCAAATCCGAAGCCGAGGCCGCCGGCGTCCGCATCGGCACCCCCGTCACCTACCTCCCCCGCGCCCTTCTCCTGGCGAACGGCCGCATCGCCGGCACCTCGATCGACGACCGCGCGGGCTGCGCCGTCCTGCTGAAACTGGCCGAAGCGCGTCAGGGCAAACCCGGCCCCACCCTCCACCTCGTCTGGTCGGTGCAAGAGGAATACAACCTCCGCGGCGTCCTGCCCGCCGCCACCGCCCTTGAGCCCGCCATCGCCTTGCAGATCGACCTCCTCCTCGCCTGCGACACCCCCGACATGACCGCGAGGGGAGACGTCACCCTCGGCGGCGGCCCCGGTATCAGCCTCTACTCTTTCCACGGTCGCGGCACGCTGAACGGCGTCATCCCGCACCCCGCCCTCATGCGGCTCTTCGAACAAGCCGCCGAAACCGCCCGCCTCCCCCTGCAACGTTCTGCCCACACGGGCGCGCTCACCGACCTTTCCTACATCCAGTTCATGGGCCCCGAAGGCGTCGCCTGCCTCGATGTCGGCTTCCCCATGCGCTACTCGCATTCGGCGCTGGAGGTGGTGGACCCGCAGGACCTGGCTGGCCTTGTCACGCTCCTAGACACCGCGCTGTCCGCCATCACCCCAGACCTCAAGCTCACCCGATGACCCACGCGACCGGCCCCCACACCCTAGGCATCGACATCGGCACCTTCGAATCCAAAGGCGTCCTCGTCGACGCCCAGGGTCGGATCACCGCGCAGGCCAGCCGTCCCCACAAGATGATCGTCCCCCGCGCCGGATGGGCCGAACACCGGGCCGAAGAAGACTGGTGGGGCGATTTCGTTCACATCACCAAGGCGCTTCTCGCCCAGTCCGGCCTTGACCCAAGCGAGATCAGGTGCGTCGCCGCCTCTGCCATCGGCCCCTGCATGCTGCCCGTGGACAGCGCGGGCAAACCCCTGATGAACGGCGTCCTCTACGGCGTCGACACCCGCGCGACGGACCAGATCGCCGCCCTGAACGCCCGGATCGGCGCGGCCACCATCCACCAGCGCTGCGGCAATGCGCTGACCTCGCAGTCGGTCGGCCCCAAGATCCTGTGGCTCAAGGAAACCCACCCCGACCTTTACGCGCAGACCGCGATGGTCCTGACCTCGACCAGCTACCTGACCTGGAAGCTGACCGGCCAGTATGTCATCGACCACTACACCGCCGCGAACTTCTCGCCGCTGTATGACGTCACCACCCAGGACTGGACCACCGACCTCTCCCCCGAGATCATCCCCCTTTCCAAGCTCCCCCGCCTGCTATGGTCCACCGAGATCGCCGGCCAGATCACCGCCGCCGCCGCGCGGGAGACCGGCCTCGCCCAAGGCACCCCTGTCACCTGCGGCACCATCGACGCGGCGGCCGAGGCGGTTTCGGTCGGCGTCCGGCAGCCCGGCGAGATGATGCTGATGTATGGCTCGACCATCTTCATCATCCAGGTCACCGGACAGCCGGTGCGCGACCCGCGCCTGTGGTATGCGCCCTGGCTCTTCCCCGGCATGCATGCCTCGATGGCGGGGCTGGCGACAAGCGGCACGCTGACCCACTGGTTCCGCGACCAGCTCGCCCGCGACACCGACTTCCCCGCGCTGGTGGCCGAGGCCGCCCAAAGCCCGAAAGGTGCCAAGGGTCTGATCTGCCTGCCCTATTTCTCGGGCGAGCGCACGCCGATCCATGACCCCCATGCGCGCGGGGTATTCTTCGGCCTGAACCTGACCCACACCCGCGCCGACCTGTTCCGCGCCGTGGTCGAAGGCATCGCCGCCGGGACCGCCCATGTGCTGGAGACCTGTGCCGAAGTCGGCGCCTCCCCCGACCGGGTGCTTGCGGTGGGCGGCGGGACGAAGAACGCGCTCTGGCTGCAGGCGACCTCCGACTTCGGCGGCATCGCTCAACACGTCTGCGACAAGACCATCGGCGCAAGCTATGGCGACGCTTTCCTGGCGGCGCTGGCCGTCGGGGCCGTCCAGCCGCAGGACATCCTGACCTGGAACCCCAACGCCACGACCGTCCAACCCGAAACCGTCCCGGCCTATGCGACGCAATACCCGCTCTGGAAACGCCTTTACACCCAGACGCGCGACCTGATGCAGGCCCTGCCGTGACCGAGTTCGCCCGCCTCCGCCCGCACCAGCTGCAAGCGGCCATTGCGGCGAACACGCCCGTCGTCCTGCCCATCGGGGTGCTGGAGTATCACGGCCAGCACCTGCCCGCCGGAGTGGACCTGCTGGTGGTGACAGAGATCCTCGACCGGCTGGACGATGCGATCATCACCCTGCCGCCCTTTGCCTATGGGGCCGCCTCACATGCCGTCGCAGGGCCCGAGGGCACCGGCACGCTGCACATCGACGCCGGGGCCATCCTGCCGATGGCCGAGGCGCTGTTCACCGCGCTGTTGCAGGCAGGCTTTCGCAACATCCGGGGGGTGATCCATCACCAGACCGAGGGCTTCGACCAGGGCATGCCCACCGACCTTGCCTTCCGCCTGGCCGGTCGCAATGCGATCATGCGGTTTCTGGAGGCGACCCGAGGCTCCGGCTGGTGGGGCGACCGGGGGATGCAGGACTATTACGCGCAGCAGGCGGAAGCGGCGGACCCGTTCAATTGGATCCGCATCCACCCGCTGTTTCCGAAAGGCGCGGCCTACCCCTTCGACCACGCGGGACAAGGCGAGACCGCGCTGATGCAGGCACTGGCACCCGAGACAGTGGACATGGCCCGCGCGCAGGACGGCGGGCACTGGTATACCGAGGATGCCGGGCAGGCCTCGCCCGCGATGGGGCAAGCCGGGGTGCAGATCGCCCTGACCCACCTGCGTCAGGTGCTGGGTCTTGCCGGGTAGGTGGGCGGATCGCCCACCCTACAACTCGGGCAGGTCGACAACGCCCTTCTTCAGGATGAAGCAGCCATAAGGACCTGAATCCGCCGTGCGGATGATCGCGAAGGCACGTTTCGCGGCTGCGTAGAAGTCGAACCGCTCCAGCGCCTGGAAGGTGACGGGGCGGCCCTCGGCCCGATCCACGACGACCTGCATCCGGGCGAAGATCGGGACCACTCCCTCTGGATCGCCGACCACCCGCATCCGCGCGACCGGGGCGGGGACGAAGCTGTCCAGCGGCATCAGCGACAGGATTGCCCGCGCCGCCGTCGGGATGTCGCAGCCCGCCATGTCGATCAGCCGGCCATGAGTGGTCTCGGCCGCGATGGTCGCGGCGGGGTGGTTCACGTCGCAGATCACCAGATCGTCGCCGTGCCCCATCAGCATCAGGACATGCACGATCTCTGCCGACAGCCGCTGGTCGATGCCCTTCAGCATGCGACTCCCTTCGTAGGGTGGGCAATACTGCCCACCCTACTTCACCGCCCCCGCCGCCATGCCCTTGATGATGAACCGTTCCAGCACGATCCCGATCACGATCAGGGGCAGGATCGCCGCGAAGGACAGCGCCGCCATCGACCACCAGTTGATCCCCTGGCTGCCGGTCTGGCTGGCCACCATCACCGGCAGCGTGTTGGCGTGGGTCGAGGTCAGGAGGGCCGCGAAGAAGTACTCGTTCCAGGTCAGGACAAGCGACAGGATGAAGGCCGCCACCATCCCCGGCAGCGCGATGGGGACGATGATCGTCAGGAACGCCCCCCAGATCGAGAGCCCGTCCACCAGGGCCGCTTCCTCAAGCTCGGTCGGGATCGTCTCGAACTGGTCCTTCATGATCCAGATGACGATGGGCATGACCGACAGCGTGTACAGCAGGATCAGCCCGATCCGCGTGTCCAGCAGCGCCAGCTCCTTGTAAAGCACCAGGAACGGCAGGGCCAGCACGACAGGCGGCAGGATCAGTTGCGACAGGAAGAAGAACAGGATGTCGTCGTTCTTCATCCAGGCCCATCTGTAGCGGAACCGCGACAGCCCGTAGGCCGCCATTGCCCCCAGCACCACGGCCAGCGTCGACGACACCAGCGCCACGATGGTGGAGTTCATGAACCGCTTCAGGAACTCGGCCCGGACGGTGCTTTCCTGCCGCAGGGTCTCGGGCGACAACCCGATCGACTCCCATCCCTTCCACTTCGGCGCATAGAACAGCGACTTGGCCCAGTCCGACTCGGGCGTCCAGGCGGGTGGAAACGGCACCATCTGGCCCTGCATCACGTTCGGCGCCAGCTTGAAGCTGGTCGTCGCGGTCCAGTAGATCGGGAAGAGGCAGATCACCGCCCAGAAGACCAGAACGCTGTAGATCGTGATGCGGCTGGCCCACCACTTCATGCGGAAGCCCCGGTCGGCCTCGCTGTCGCGGAAGATCTGGACGGGGGTGTCGGTCATGGTCTCGGGCTCCCCGTCAGGTCCTGGGCCGCGTCAGGCGGTTGGCGAACTTCATCAGCAAGGTCATCGCGATGACGATCAGCACCAGGTAGACCATGGCCAGCATCGTGCCGTAGCCGACGTTGGACCGTTCCCGGTATTCGCGGAAGATGAAGCTGGTGACAGTATCCGTCGCCCCCCCAGGTCCGCCCGCTGTGACGTTGATGACGATGTCCGCCAGCTTCAGCTTGAAGATGATGCGGATCAGGATCGCCGTGACCGAGACTGGCAGCATCAGCGGAAAGGTGATCTCCCAGAAGCTTTTCCAGCCGGTGGCGCCATCGACGCGGCTGGCCTCCTGCAGCTCTTTCGGAATCGCCTGGAGCCCGGCCAGAAGCATGATCATCATGAAGGGGATGAAGGTCCAGGCATCCAGCACCATGATCGTCAGCTTGGCCATCCAGGGGCTTTCGAAGAAGCTGGGGTTTTCGACTCCCAGGGCACGGGCCAGGCGGGCGAGCGGGCCGAAGCGGGCTTCCAGCATCGACTTGCCGATCATCCAGCTGACCGCCACCGGCGACAGCATCAGCGGCATCAGGAACGCCACGCGCCAGAACTTGCGGGCGCGGATCTGTCCGGCCAGGATCAGCGCCAGGCCGAAGGCGATGGCATATTCCACAAGAATCGCAGCCACATAGATCACCATGTTGCCCAGCGCGTTCCAGTAGAACGGGTCGCCCCACATCTGGACCAGGTTGTCAAAGCCGTTGAAATGGCGGCCATCCAGGCTGGAAAGGTTCCAGCTGGAAAAGGCGATGACCAGGCCGAACAGCAGCGGGAAGACCGTCAGCGACACGACGAAAAGTGCGGCAGGCAGCACGAAGAGCGTGCGCTTGCCCTGCTCGCCCCGGGTGATGACCTGCGCCCAGCACAGCGCCGTGGCCCAGATGCAATAGGCGTAAAGCGTCGGTCGCCAATCGGTGAAGCCGAAATCGCGCCAGCCCAGGACCTGCGCCGTCTGCGCCAGCGCCACCAGCGCCATGAGCCCGGCCGTGCCCCAGACAAGCAGGCTGCCGAACCGCTTCCGGCCGGCGCTGATGTCGTCCGAGGTGACGACGTGAAGGTGGTCATTGCCGCTCATGCTAACATGTTAGCTGCGGGCACCCACGGCGCAAGCGGCAAATATGTCCGGTGTGCCGAAAGGACGGCCCTAAACTTTGGTTTATGGCCCCGCCCTCGGCCTTCGGTTCATGTCGGCCACTCCCCGGTTTATGGACAGCCCTGCCCCTTGCCGTACCTTGGCTGCATCCGAAACGCAGAACAGGAGACCACGATGAAGAAGATCGCCACCATGATCGCCGCGCTTGGCATGAGCCTCACCGGCGCAGCAGGGTCCGCCCAGGCCGGCGCGCCTGGCATCAAGCTGCACCCCGCGGCCAAAGCTGCCACCGACCGAGCCATCGATTTCCGCGCCAAAAGCTATGCCCTGGGCGCGGCGGACGTGCAGGAACTGATCGTGCCCGTCGACGATGACGGAAAGTGGACGCGTGTGAAGCGCGACGGGAAATGGGTCTGGGTGAACCAGTCGGGCAGCAGCTCGAACAGCAACTCCAGCTCGAACAGCAACTCGAACTCCAGCTCGAACTCGAACTCCAACAGCAACTCGAACTCGAACTCGAACTCGAACTCGAACAGCAACAGCAACAGCAACTCGAACTCGAGCAGCAACTCCAGCTCGAACTCCAGCTCGAACAGCGACTCGAACTCGAACAGCAACTCGGACGACGACTGAGCCGCGGGCGGACCCGCGCAGCCGGGCGCCGAGACTCCAGGCCACCCCTTGCCGGGGTGGCCTTTTTCCTTGCCGCAGGCCGCTACTTGCGCGGCGCGCGGGCATCGGTGCGATACCAGCCTGTACCGGCCCGCGTGTTGCGATTGACCCGGTCGCGCGCGGTGCTGTCGTCGGCCGTCTCGGGGCCGATCTCGGCGGGAAGTTCGGCGCTGTCGCGGCGGAAGGGAATGACCTGGATCAGCGGAGAGCCCTTCTCGATCACATGCAGCCCGTCCGGCCCGGTTGCGAAGAAGGGGAAATGCACCGGCGCGGTGTAGGTGTCGGTATCGACCACGCCCGCCGCCACCTCGAACAACCCGTTCGGGCGGTTCAGCGGGCTGACGAACAGGCAGGACCAGCCCGGCGGCGTCACGATGGTCCAGAAGTTGTGGAACTTGCAGGGCGGCCGGTCGCCCCAGGGGCTGCCCTTGACCTGATGCGCCCCGTGGCCCGAGGCCATCGGACGGTCGAAATCCCAGCCGGTCTCGACCTGCCTGCCGTCGTCACTGATCGTCATCCGCACTTCGGCCGCGAAGGGGATGATCCAGCCCGTGGTCATGGCATCCAGAAAGGGCATGCAGCGCTTGATGGTCAGGCCCGTGTCGGTGGCCGAGACCTTCTCGGGGTCGACGGCGGGCAGGCGGCGAAACCAGGCGGGCAGGTAATCCTTGGCCGGGATTGGCGGGGCGATCACACCATGGTCGCGCGGGTCGCACAGGAAACGGATCTTGGGCTGGGTCTGGGGCTTGCGGCCGAACATGCGTTGCTCCTTCAGGGCTGCTGCGGACACCCTAGCCATGTCCGTGCGGCTGGCAATAAACCGAAGGTGGAAAGGCCCGGATTGTTGTGGCGGATCGGCGGATACGGTCAGGCCTGCGGGCCCGGACCGGGTCTCGCGCGCCTGCTCTTGCGACGCGGACCGGCGGCGGGGGCCCGCGCAGGAAAAAGGCGCGCCGGTTGCCCGGCGCGCCCCGATGTCCAGCCGGTCGGGTGCAGGGTCACATCCCCAGCGACGCCTTGTAGAGCGCGATCTGGGTGTCGCGGCCGATCTGGTCGGTGATCTTTTCCCAGGCCGCGGCGATGGCGTCCGCGGTTTCCTGGGCACCGGCGTATTGTCCGGCGAAGCCCTTGGCCAGCTCGTCTTCGGCGACCGAGTAGTACTGGAAGATGCCCGGAATCCGCGGCTCGATCGCGGCGTTCGGGTGGTTGTAGCTGTCGGCGTTCGACCCGAGGTAATCCTCGATGAAGGCGCGGTCATAGCCGGCGGCTTCCCATTCCTCGTACTGGAAGTGCGAGTTGCGGTAGGGCTGGAAGCCGGACGGATAGGCCGCCGTCCACAGGGACAGGTCCTTGCCACCCAGATGGGCGGCGGCCGACCAGGCGGCGCGGCGCTTCTTCTCGTCGCCCGAGACACGGTTGGTGACATAGATGCCCCAGCCGATGTAGGCCATCAGCGGTGCCTCGTTCGCGGTTTCCTCCCAGGCTCCGGCGGCCGAGTTGTAACGACGGGTGGAGCCGGGGTTGATCCCGAAGCCCACCACATCGCCCACGACCGAGGTGTCGGAGGTGCGCGCCGAGGAGCCGACGTCGCCCCACCACATCAGCATCGAGCCGGTCCCGGCAAGGAACTGGCTGAAGGCCGTCGTGCCAGGGTCCGCGTTGATCTGGTCGGCCGGGTAGGCCCCGGCGGCGATCAGGTCCATCACGTCCTGGATCGCCTGGACCCAGCCGGGGTTGTTGACGCGCGGCTTCATCGTGTCGGGATCGAACAGCCATGCAGGATCGTCGGGATGCTTGACATAGGCCGTCGCCCGGTTGGCGATGAAGTAGAAGCCGAAGCCGCCCCAGCCCTTCAGCGGGTCAAGATAGCCATGCGCGGGCAGCCCGGTCAGCGGGTCGGTCTGGCCGACCAGCGCCTTCGAGACGGCGTTGACCTCCTGCCAGGTCTTCGGCACCTCGGCCCCGCCGATGCCGCCCTCGCCGAAATAGTCCTTGCGATAGGCGAAGGTGTGGCAGTCGCCGTCGATGGTGATCCGGTAGGACTTGCCGTCCCAGGTGCCGACCGGAGGTTGCAGGTAGCCCACCAGGTCATCCGCCTCGATCTGGGCCGGGACCCAATCGGGCATCTCGTCCAGCAGACCCTTGCCGGCGGTGTCGCCTTCGAACGGGGCGCCCATCTCGATGATGTCGAAATCGACGGTCCCGGTCGCGATCGACTGCTGCAGGCGGCTGTTGTAGTCGGCCTGCGCCAGGTCGATCCAGCTGATCTTGGCGCCGGTGTAGCGCTCCCACGGGGCAAGGAACCCGCGGAACAGGAAGTTGTGCAGGTTCTGGTTGTTCAGGCCCATGAAGGTCAGCTCGACCCCGGCAAATTCGCCCTCGGCGACGCTGGCCCTGGTGGCACCCAGGCAAAGTTCGCCGACCTTTTGCCAGTCGGCATCCGTCGGGCTGCCCATGCCGACGCCGGGGATCTTCAGGATCTCGGCGCGCAGATTGTCCTGCGCGCTGGCCATGCGGGCCGTCATCGGCATCGCCGCCATTGCACCCAAGGCGGCGGTGCCCTGCAGCATCCGGCGACGGCTGAGCCGCGACCGGGACAACATCTCGTAAAGTTCGACCTTCAAGGTAGCTCCTCCCTTTGGAACATTCCCGCCCCGGTTGGTCCGGCGCGGCCTGGTATCCGAGTGTCAGTTCATCTGCATGTCAGTGCGCCGGACATCGCCCTTGCCGGGTCTTCCTGCGGTCCGCTGACGGAGCGGCATCTGTGCGGTCCCCATCCCCCCGTTCGACACAGTGCCCCAGGGTCAGCTTCGCAAGGCGGCGGGGACCTGTCAAGATTCTAACATGTTAGTATGGTCAGCGGATGGACAGACCTGTTCCTGCTGCGTTAGGACTTGGGGCAGGCAAATCGGGGGGGGAAGCGTTTGGCCGAGGTGACGATCCGCGCGCTGCGCAAGTCTTATGGTGGCTTGCAGGTCATCCACGGCCTTGATCTGGACATTCCGGACGGCGCTTTCGTGGTGCTGGTCGGCCCGTCGGGCTGCGGCAAGTCCACGCTCTTGCGGATGATCGCGGGGCTGGAGGAGGTGACCGAGGGCGATCTGATGATCGGGCCAAGGCGGGTCAACAACCTGCCTCCGTCCGAACGCGACATCGCGATGGTGTTCCAGAACTACGCGCTTTATCCGCACAAGACGGTGGCCGCCAACATGGGCTTTGCCCTGAAGATGCGCGGAATGGACAAGGCTGCGATCCGCCAGAAGGTCGAACGCGCGGCCGAGATCCTGGGCCTGACCCCCTACCTGGACCGCTACCCTCGCGCCCTTTCCGGCGGCCAGCGCCAGCGGGTGGCGATGGGCCGGGCCATCGTGCGCGATCCGCAGGTGTTCCTGTTCGACGAGCCCCTGTCGAACCTTGACGCCAAGCTGCGCGTCCAGATGCGGACCGAGATCAAGGAGCTGCACCAGCGGCTGAAGACCACGACGGTCTATGTGACCCACGACCAGATCGAGGCGATGACGATGGCCGACCGCATCGTCGTCATGCAGGGCGGCCGCATCGAACAGGTCGGCGCGCCCTTGGAGCTTTACGACCGTCCCGCCAACACCTTCGTCGCCGCCTTCATCGGCAGCCCTTCGATGAACCTTCTGGACGGGCGGATCACCGGCGGTCGGGTCGAGGTGGCCGGGACCACCCTGCCCCTCCCCCACGGCGTCGCCGCCGACGAGGGGCGCGACGTGGTCTATGGCATCCGCCCCGAACATCTGGCCGAGGCGGACCAGGGGCTTGCGGCAAAGGTGGCCGTCGTGGAACCCACGGGATCGGAAACCCATGTCGTCCTGCGTCTTGCCGGGCGCGAGATCACCGCGGTCTTCCGCAACCGGGTCGCTTTCGGCCCCGGCGCCACGATCACCCTTGCGCCTGATCCGTCGGCGTCGCACCTTTTCGACAAGGCGACGGGCAAGCGCATCCAGGCCGCGCACCAGGGAGAGACGTCATGCTGAAGGGAATCGACAACCGCCTGAACGCCGAGGTTCTGGCCACTTTGCGCGCGATGGGGCATGGCGACGTGCTGATCGTGGCGGATACCAACTTCCCGTCCGATTCCGTCGCGCGGGCCACCGTCACCGGCCAGCTTCTGCGGATGGAGAACCTGACGGCGGCCGAGGCGGTGCAGGCGATCCTGTCGGTCCTGCCGCTGGACACCTTTGTCGACGATTTCGCCGGCCGGATGGAGATCGTGGGCGACCCCGCCTCGGTCCCCCCGGTCCAGGCCGAGGTCCAGGCCGAGATCGACCGCGCCGAGGGTCGGCCCCGCCCGATGATCTCGATCGAGCGCTTCGCCTTCTACGACATGGCGCGCCAGTCCTACGCGGTCATCCAGACCGGAGAGCGGCGGTTCTACGGCTGCTTCATGTTCCGCAAGGGCGTGATCCCGCCCGAAGCCTGACCTGGAAAGTCCTGACCCATGAAACCCATCGTCATCCTTGGCATCTTTGTCGCCGACACCGCCTATCGCGCCGACCGCCAGCCCAAGATGGGCGAGACCATCCTTGGCACCTCGTTCGTTCTGGGGCCGGGGGGCAAGGGCTCGAACCAGTCCGTCGCCGCCGCGATGGCGGGGGGACGTGTGCACTTCATCACCCGCCTGGGCGCCGACGCCTTCGCCGACATCGCGCAGGCGACCTGGGCCAGGGCCGGTGTGGTCCCCGAGGTGAAGGTGGACCGCGACAGCTACACGGGTGCGGCTTATATCTTCATCGAGAACGCCACCGGCAACAATGCGATCATCGTGGCGCCCGGCGCGGCGGGACGGGTCTCGGCGCAGGATGTGGAGGAAAAGGCCGAGCTGATCCGCAGCGCCGCGATCTTCGTGACCCAGCTTGAACAGCCGATCCCGGCCGCCCTGCGCGCGCTGCAGATCGCGCGGGCGGCCGGGGTCACGACGATCCTGAACCCGGCTCCGGCTGCCAGCTTGGCCGACGAGATGCTGGCGCTGTGCGACTATGTCACCCCCAACGAATCCGAGGCCGAGGCGCTGACCGGGCTGCCCGTGACCTCGGTCGACGAGGCGAAGGCCGCGGCCGCCGCACTCCTTGCCAAGGGCGTCGGTGCCGTGGTGATCACGCTGGGCGACAAGGGTGCGCTTTATCATGACGCCAGCCGGACGGTCCATGTGCCGGTGATCTCGGCCGGCCCGGTGGTCGAGACGACGGGCGCGGGCGATGCCTTCAACGGCGGGTTTGCGGTCGCGCTGGCCGAAGGCCGCGACGTGATCGAGGCGGTCCGCTTCGGCTGTGCCACGGCGGGCATTTCCGTCACCCGCCCCGGCACCGCGCCCGCCATGCCCTCCCGGGCCGAGATCGACGCGCTTCTGGCAGGCTGACGCCCCCGCCCGGCCACGACCCCGACGGCCTTGCGATCTGGGATGTCTTGCGATATTATGTATATGCATTGCATATACAGATGGAGCCCATGATGGGTAAGCAGAAGTCGGACGACAAGAAAAAGAAGAAGAAATCCAGCCAGTTGGTGATCCGCATCGACGCGGGCGAGCGGGATGCCTTCGTGAAGCTTTGTGATGACCTGGATACCAGCGCCGCGCGCGAAATCCGCCGCTTCATGCGCGACTGGGTCGCAGCGCATGGGTCCGCGCCCAAGGCCGAGGCATCCAGCGACGTTGCACCGGAACCGGCCGTGGAAGAGGTCGCGGCTGCGGAGCCCGCAGTGGAGCCCGCAGTGGTGGCCGAAGCGGTGCCCGAAGTGGTGGCCGAAGAAGACCCCCCGGCCAAGGTCAGGCGCAAGCGCAAGATCGACCCTGCCGCCTGATCCCTGGCCATCCCGCCCGGCATGGGAACGGCGTCGGGCGGCGTCACCGATCCGTCGTCAATCTTTCACCGAAGTCGAGCGGTTCTGTCGCGAGACCGGGGCAGCATCCACGCGTCAACAACGCAGGATGCACTCTGATGACTTCCCGTCCGATCCTTGGCGCGGCGCTTTGCCGCTCCAGCCTTGCCGCCCATGTCGACTGGCTGCGCGAAGCGCCGCGTGATCTGGAACTTCAGCACTTCGTCGATGCCGAGGTTCTGGACGGCGACTGGTCGGGCCTGGCCGCCGAGGTCAACCAGCTGCTGGACGGGCACCAGGGCCGCCGGGGCGTCCACGGCCCGTTCTGGGGCTTCACCATCGCCTCCTACGACCCCGAAGTGCGCCGCATCGTCGCCCGCCGCATGGATCAGGCGCTGAATGTCTGTGCCGCCGTCAGCGGGACCCACGTCGTGATCCACTCGCCCTTCACCACCTGGGGCTACAACCACCGCGGCCTTTACCCCACCGACACCGACCGGATGCTGTCCGCCGCCCGCGACACGCTGGGTGCCGCCCTGAGGCGGGCCGAAGACATGGGCGTGGCCTTCGTCCTGGAAAACATCGAGGACGTCGAGCCGTCAGACCGCACCATGCTGTGCGAGGCACTGGGCTGGCAGGCGCTGGAGCTGTCGGTCGACACCGGCCATGCGCATTACGCCCATGTCTCGACCGGGGCGCCGCCAGTGGACTTCTTCATCCGCGCCGCCGGGTCTCGGCTTGGCCATGTCCACCTTCAGGACGCGGACGGCTTTGCCGATCGGCACTGGCAGATCGGGCATGGCACGATCCTGTGGCAGGCGGTCTTCGCCGCCATCGCCCAGACCGGCGCCAATCCGCGCCTGATCCTGGAACTGCGCGACAAGTCGGGCGTCCTGCCCTCGGCGAAGTACCTTGAATCGCTGGGCATCGCCGAATGAGCGCGCTGAAGTTCGTCGTCCTGTCGGACCTGCACCTTGGCCCGCCCGGCGTGCCGGTGAACGGGCTGGACACCGGCGCCCGGCTGGCCGAGGCGGTGGCGATCATCCTGCGCGACCACGCGGACGCGGGATTTGTCCTCTTGGCCGGGGACCTGGCCGACCGGGGCGAGGTTGCGGCCTATCATCACCTGCGCGACAGGATCGCCCGGCTGCCCATGCCCGTCCACATCACGCTTGGCAATCACGACGACCGCGCCGCCTTCCTGTCGGTCTTCGGGTCGGACCGCGACGATCCGCTGGGCCGGGTCTCGCAGGTGATCGACGCGGGCGGCCACCGGATCGTCCTGCTGGACACGACCGAGCCGGGCCTCGTCGGCGGCCGGCTCTGCCAGGGTCGGCTGGACTGGCTGACCGCCCGGCTGGACGAGGCGCGCGATCGCCCGGTGATCGTGGTCCAGCATCACCATGCCAACCCGCTGTCGCTGCCGGTGGACGAGATCATCCTGGAAAACTCCGGGGACTATGTCGCGGTGCTGCAGCGCCACCCGGAGGTTCGACAGGTGATTGCCGGTCATGTCCACCTGCCCTCGACGGCCGTCTGGCGCGGCATTCCGATGACGACGATGGCCGGATCGCATTATTCGGTGACGCCGCATGTTCCGGGGGTTCCCGGTGTCCAGCGCCAGTTGGAGGGACCGGCCCAGATGGCCGTCGTGCTGGCAACAGCCCACGGGGTGACCGTGCATTTCCAGGACCATCCAGAGCGGCATCTGACGATGGCACCCGGCCTGTTCCACTAGGTTCAGGCGCAGAAGCACCACAGTCCTGACCCGCCGGGCATCGTCCGGCGGGCTTTGGGGCATGCAATACAAACCCATGTAAAGTAACAGTTTTTGCAGATACACTGTCGCGTTTTCGTCACCGAATCCTTTCATAAGGTCGCTGCGCTGCACCCGTGGCAGCCTCAAATGGAGACAGGGAAGATGACCCAGAAACTTGCGACCGCCGCGCTGGTGCTTGCCGCCACGGCCGGCTCGGCTTCGGCTGAAAAGATCAAGTTCGAATACTGGTACGGCCTGACCGGCGATCTTGGCGCCGTCGTGGCCGAGACCTGCAACCGCTTCAACGCGAGCCAGGATCAGTTCGAGGCCGTCTGCGTCGGCCAGGACGGCTATGAAAAGGCCGTGCAGAACACCATCGCCGCCTTCCGCGCGGGCAAGCACCCGACGCTGCTGCAATCCTTCGACGCGGGCACCGCCGACCTGATGCTCTCGGGCGAGTTCTACCCGGTCACCCAGCTGATGGCCGACACCGGCGTCACCATCGACTGGGCCGACTACTTCCCAGGCATCGCCAACTACTATTCGTCGACGTCGGGCGAGTTCTTCTCGATGCCCTGGAACTCGTCGACCCCGGTCTACTATTTCAACAAGGACCATTTCGCCAAGGCCGGGATCACCGAAGCTCCGGTGACCTGGGAAGGCATGGAAGCGGCGTTCAAGGCGCTGAAGGCCAGCGGCCAGGCCTGCTCGCTGGCCTATGCTCCGTCGTCCTGGATCGACCTCGAGCAGTTCTCGATGGTGCACAACATTCCGGTGGCGTCGAACAACAACGGCTATGACGGGCTGGACACCGAGCTGCTCTACAACACCACGCTGCACGTCCAGCACATGGAAAACATCCAGCGCTGGATCAACGAAGGCTACGCGATGCTGCGGACCCAGGCCGCCGGCAAGACCTCGCGCGACAGCTTTGTCGAAGGCGAATGCTCGGTCTTCTTCTCGTCGATCGCCGACCACAACACGATCCACAAGCTGAAGCCCGCCTTTGGCTGGGACGTGCAGATCATCCCGACCTACGAAGGCGTCGAACGCCACAACACCGTCGTCGGCGGCGCGTCGCTGTGGGTGCTGTCGGGCAAGACCGATGAGGAATACAAGGCGGCAGCCAACTATCTGGCCTTCCTTGCGACCAAGGAAGAACAGCAGTTCCTGCTGGAAAACACCGGCTACATCCCGGTGACCAAGTCGACCTATGACGCGCTTCTGGCCGAAGGTTTCTACGCCAGGGAGCCCTTCATCAACCGCGACATCGCGATGAAGTCGCTGACCTGGACCGAGCCGACCGAGCTGACCCGCGGCATCCGCCTGGGCAGCATGATCCAGATCCGCAGCGAATGGACCGCCGAGGTCGAGGCCGCTCTTGCCGGGCAGAAGACGATGAAAGAGGCGCTGGACATCGCCGTTTCCCGCGGCAACGAGCATCTCGCGCGCTTTGCCCGGACCTATGCGGGCAAGTCCTTCCCCTGACCAGCAAACGGGGCGCGCGGCCGTCAGGGCCGCGCCCTTCCACCATCCGGGGGACGACCATGCGCCGCGCCTATTTCAAGTTCAGCTGGATCGCCGCTGCCCTGGTGGCACCGCAGCTGCTGATCATCTTCGTCTTCTTCTACTGGCCCTCGGCGCAGGCGCTGTACTGGGCCTTCACGCTGGAACAGCCCTGGGGCGGCGGCAATACCTGGGTCGGTTTCGACAATTTCAGGAACGCGCTTTCCGACCCGTATTACTGGTCGTCGGTCAGAGTGTCGGTGATCTATGCGCTGGCAACCACCGTCCTGGCGATGACGATGGCGCTGACGCTGGCGATCTTCGCGGACCGGCAGCTTGCGGGCTACAAGGCCTACCGGGTGGCGATCATCTGGCCCTATGCGGTGGCCGCGCCTGCCGTGGGTCTGGCGTTCCAGTTCGTCTTCAACCCCGGTGCGGGGATCTTTTCCTACATCAACACCATCGCGCCGGGCTGGTGGGACCTGTCGAAATACCCCTGGCAGGCGGTGACGGCCATCGTCATTGCAGGGGCCTGGAAGCAGGTGGCCTACAGCTTCATCTTCTTCCTTGCAGCCCTGCAATCCATCCCCCGCAGCCTGACCGAGGCCGCGGCGATGGACGGCGCCCGCCCCCTGCGCCGGATGCTGGACCTGCAACTGCCGCTGTTGACCCCGACGTTCTTCTTCCTGCTGGTCATCAACATCACCGACAGCTTCACCGACAGCTTCGGCATCGTCGACACCCTGACCGGGGGCGGGCCGTTCCGGGCGACCGACCTGATGGTCTACAAGATCTACACCGACGGGTTCCGGGGCCTGGACTACTCGGGAGCCGCCGCTCAATCCATCATCCTGATGCTTCTCGTCATGGCGCTGACCTTCGTGCAGTTCCGCTACGTCGAGCGGCGCGTGCATTACACCTGAGGGGGCCACCCATGATCGAACGCACGCCCATCCTGAACATCGCGACCCATGCGATCCTGGTCTTCGGGCTGATCCTGATCCTGGTGCCGATCTGGCTGGCCTTTGTCGGGGCCACGCTGACCCTGCAAGAGGTGAACAGCGCCCCGATCGAGCTGTGGCCGGGCGACCAGCTTTGGCCCAACCTGAAAGAGGCCTGGGTGCTGTCGGATTTCGGACAGAAGTTCGTCAACACGCTGATCGTCGCGACGGGCGTCGTCATCGGCAAGATCACCCTGGCCTGCATCACCGCCTTCGCCCTGGTGTTCTTCAACTTCCGCGGCCGGATGCTGATCTTCTGGATGATCTTCATCACCCTGATGCTGCCGCTTGAGGTCCGGATCGTCCCCACCTACGCCGTCGCCGCGAACGCGCTCACTCCGTTCCAGACGATCATGGACTGGACCGGGATCAGCTGGCTGATCAACACCGTTTCAGGGATCGAAGTCAGCCTGGAATGGAACCTGCTGAACTCCTACACCGGGCTGATCCTGCCGCTCGTCGCCACCGCCACCGGCACCTTCCTCTATCGCCAGTTCTTCCTGACCATCCCCGATGAACTGGTCGAGGCCGCGCGGATGGATGGCGCGGGGCCGCTGCGGTTTCTGTGGGACGTGCTGATCCCGCTGTCCAAGACCAACGTGGCGGCGCTGGCGACGATCATGTTCGTCTATGCCTGGAACCAGTATCTCTGGCCTTTGCTCGTCGTCACCGATCGGGCGAATTACGGCTTGGTCGTGGTGCAGCTTTCCGACCTCGTGCCGGACCAGCTGACCACCGGCGGCGGGACCCCGACCTGGCACCTTGCGATGGCCGCCACGCTGGTCGTCATGCTGCCCCCCATCGCCATCGTCATCCTCATGCAGCGCTGGTTCGTGCGCGGCCTGATCAACACCGACAAGTGAGGCACCCAATGGCCGAGATCGCCATCCGCAACGTGACCAAGACCTATGGCAAGACCACGATCATGACCGGGGTCAGCCTCGACATCCACAATGGCGAATTCGTGGTGATCCTCGGGCCGTCCGGCTGCGGCAAGTCCACTCTGCTGCGCCTGATCGCCGGTCTGGAAGAGATCACCGACGGCGAGATTTCCATCGCCGGAACCGTGGTCAACAGGTTGGAACCCCGCGAGCGGGGCTGCGCGATGGTGTTCCAGAACTATGCGCTCTATCCGCACATGACGGTGTCCGAAAACATCGGCTATGCCCTGAAGGTGGCGGGCGTGCCCAAGGCCGAACGCACGGCGCGGATTGTCGAAACGGCGAAATCGGTCGGTCTCGGGGATTTCCTTGACCGCAAGCCGGGGCAGTTGTCGGGCGGCCAACGCCAGCGCGTCGCAATGGCCCGCGCCATCATCCGCTCGCCCAAGGTGTTCCTCTTCGACGAACCGCTGTCGAACCTTGACGCCAAGCTGCGCGTCCAGATGCGGCACGAGATCCGCCGCATCCACAATCAGATCAAGGCGACCAGCGTGTTCGTCACCCATGACCAGCACGAAGGCATGACCCTGGCCGACCGGCTGGTCGTGATGAACAAGGGCACCATCGAACAGGTCGGCACCCCGGCCGAGATCTACGACCGCCCCGCCTCGCTGTACGTCGCGGGCTTCATCGGCAGTCCCGCGATGAACTTCCTTCCCGGCCAGTACAGCGCCGCCCGGCGCGCCGTCGTGCTGGAAGGCGGGGCCGTCATCGGCCTGCCCGCCGATCACGAGGCTGCCGACGGCCAGCTTGTCCAGCTTGGCATCCGCCCCGAACACGTGTCGCTCCGCGCGCCCGGCCACGGCATGATCGATGCCAGGCTCGAGATCGTCGAGGACCTGGGCGCAGCGCGACTGTGGAACCTGAAGATCGAGGACATCCCCTTCAGCCTGCTCACCGAGGCCCGCCCGCACATCGCCGAAGGGGCTGCGACTGGCCTGACGCTCGATCTGCGCCACGCCCATCTCTTTGACGGGGTCAGCGGCCGACGGCTGGAGGCGCGGACCGCGACCAGCAGAGTGCATGCAGTATCGACACATTGAACCTGCTGCAGGGCTCTGATGACCTGGCCTGCTGCCGGCATCGATGTGCCAAGGCGGGTCTGCGAGTATCGACAGAGGACAATTCCGAGATCATCTCGGGCGGGCTGCGACGGGGCGGCGCAAAGGCTCGACAGG